>Ga0080004_1093655_pt1 | contig 120381 bp, 127 predicted proteins | sample WasSprMetagenome_FD_69207 | JGI IMG/M metagenome (GOLD analysis project Ga0080004, IMG submission 69207) | Sulfidic aquatic microbial communities from Washburn Spring, Yellowstone National Park, USA - WS (SPADES assembly) (version 2) | ecosystem: Environmental > Aquatic > Thermal springs > Hot...
TTTATCTTCCTGTAGAGATCGGGTTCCGAAATGTCTATGAAGTATGCATCCATATCGCCCTTTATCATCATTTCCACTGCCTTCGCATGATCGGGCTCAGCGAAGAAGACTACTGAATCGAACCATCCGTACTTGTTCGGTTTGAACTCGACTGGCGCTGCTGAAGTCGTACTTGTTATATTCGGAGTCGTACTTGTTCGGGGCTGCTGAGACGGGACAAATGTTGGGAGCAAGAACGCTATTAGGAGCACTATTAGAATAGCCAATAGGATCGCGTACATCACATTCCTACTCATACCATCACCCCTGAGGGGCTAGGAGTAATAAGAGATGTCATACTTATAAAACTTTCCCTCGGTCCTCTCTTCAATTTCATTTCACTAAGGTTACTGAAAAATCTTCAACAGTAAGCGGGCCTTTCAAGGAGTACTTGAACCCGAGTGTATTAAGCTACCTGGAAGAGCTCATGAAACCCTCTTAAGGATCACTTCAACCGCTCAAGTATCCCGCTCCTCTCCCTCATCTCATCGTACTCCCTGCAAACTAGGTCTATTGCCTCCTTATACTTCCCCTTCATCTTCACCCCCGAGCTCCTATAGAGCCCCTTCCTCCTCACCCGGTAGCATATCTCACAGGTTAGCAAGGATACCTCGTATTTATCCAGATCCCCCTTGACTATGCCCTCAGCGATCCTCCTAACCACTTCCATTATCTCCTCATCCGAGCTCAAGTCCATTATCCCTCCCCTCGCCCCCCTCATGTACTGACTTATCGCAGCTTGCGTAACTCCCAAGAAATTCGCTACATCCACCTGCCTCAAGCCGTGCTTCTCTATTAGCTCCCTCGAGACGGCCGCCCTGACGGAAGGTATAAGCGTCTTCACTATGAGCTCACACGGTTGTATCAGCATCTCGATAACGATAGCTTTTCCCAATTATAATGTTTCCGTTTCCACTGAGAGGAGAGGTTTATTGACCCTCCTCAGATCCCCGATCATCTGGGGCATGACTGCCCAAGTGCTGTGGAGGAGCACCTCCTCCCATTCCGAGTTTATGAGGCCCATTGAGATAGCCGATAGCAGTATCCTATCGAAATCCCTCTCCTTAGATAGTTTCAACTCATCGCTGAGCAGCTCGATTATCTTGAGGGCTATGATTGAGTCCTCCATCCTCTCAGCCAGCTTACCCTTGCTGAGGGAAGCCGGCATCCTAGCTATCCTCACGAGCTCCGAATTCAGATCACTTAAGATCTTAGATGAGAGGAAGGATATCTCAGCCTCTACCTCCATTAAAGCCAATCTCTCATCATCCAAAGGTAGATCCTTAGCTACTATCTCGGCTTCCCTATCTAGAGCTTCCTGAAGCCTGGATTTGCCGGACTCCAGGAATTCGAGGGCTTCGCTCTTTATCGAGTTGAAGCTCTTCCACCTAGATAGATTCACAGGCTCCTCAGGAACTAATTCATCGGGATCGAAGCTAGCATCCTCCTCGGAGAGCATCGCATCCAATACTTCATCCATCTCGAAGAAGACTAGAGCTTCCCTTATAGCTGAGGCCGGATCATCAGAAGCATGTATTATATTCAGGGCCCTGTTAGCTCCCTTCATATCATACCTCAGGTTCCCCGGCTTCCCTGCCTCTGGAGTAGTGGGTCCCACGAGTTCCCTCAGCTTGGGGCAGGACTCCCCGGATTCGCTGACTAGCATGATAGCCACTACAGGAGCCTGGCTGAAGACCTTAGGCATTATCCACCACGAATCCCTGTATCTCTGCTTCACGAACATGTAAAGCTCGTCTATCATCTGAGCATCCATCTCGGTCAGTTTTATAGCCCCTATTATGAAGTTCTCCCTGAGCCTCTCAACTATCTCCGGCGCTAAGCCCCTTGCGAAAGCATCAGGCTTTATCATAGCGAAGGAGAAAGATTGAAGAGATTTTATGTGCTCATCGTCGGCTTCGGATAAGAACATCTCCCTCAAATTCATGAAAACCTCTCTCTCTATCGGATCCCTCCTCTCGAAGTAAGATAGGCTCATCCTCCCTTCACCTTGAATATAGCTACCTCCACGTACCCCTGATTCTTACCGACGTGAACGAGCTCGAAGTAGTTCATCTTACCGAAACCTATCGAAGCGAGAGCCATCTTGTATAGGGTGGTGTTGAGGGCGTAATCGGTCGGTATATACCTCCCTGACATACTATCGTAATAGAAGAACTTCCTCAAGTCTTGGGTGAGCCACTTGCTCGATTCATCCGACCTGTAGGGGCTATACTGGAACTCCCCCGCTATCCAAGCTATAGCTATCCACTTCCCTCCCCCTTGGAAGTTCCCGACTTCCGCGGGGACATCGACGACCACATAGCTCGCGTTCATCCTGCTCGCGAGGTCTAGCATCCTCTCCTCAGGCCCCATGAAGCCCTTAGCTATTAGAGCTATCTGGCTGGAGTTTATCGTCAAACCATCTGCTATAGTGACCTTCCCCGAGCCGAACTGCATCCAGTAACCGTAGTCCCACCAAGATATCGCTATCTCCTCCGGCTTAGTGTTATTCTTCAACCAATTCAGGGCATCGATCCATCCCTCGCTGAAGCCTAAAGGATAGCTCATCGCTTCCTCATATGATAGAGCGTAGCTATATAGATTCCCTCTGTACTCCCTTATATGTCCCTGTAGCGATACAGGGAGTATTACGAGGATCAGCATGAGGATTATCGGTACTCTCAGCATGTAAATCTTCCTTTTGAGAGGAAGAGAAGCACCTCTCCTCCCCTTAGATCTCTCCAGAGCTCTAACCCTCTTGATATAAGGCTCGGAGAATATGAGGAGCCTCTGGGTGAAGTAGCCAGCGCATAAAGCTAGGAAGGGGGCAGCCAAGGGAGGAAGCCTCACTATGCTGACCGCGAAGTACAGGGAAATTAAGGTCATCAATGCGAGCGTCAGCTCCTCATCTTTCCTCCACCTCTCTATTATCAGGAAGAAGAGACCTAAAGAAGCTGGAATGAGGAGAGTGGTGAAAGATTCGAAGCTCTCACCAGCTCCATGCTCAGCTACTGTCTCAACTACGTTCCCCTGAGGCAACTTGACAGAGGGGAAGAGCACTCTCATGAGCCTGCCTGTCAGGGGCTGATATATCCCGAGGCCCAGGAATATAGCGAGGAGGGCGACGCCAGCTACTACAGATACCTCCCTCCTCCTCCCAGCTACCTTGGGAATCCTCTCAGAGAGCAAGTAGACGAGAGCTGCGAGTAGGGATGCCCATACTAGTGTGCTCTCGAAACTCATGTAGAGCTTCCTGTAAGCTAAATTCGATAGAGCGCCTAAAGATGCTATGAGTACGTAGAGAGGGGGTATTCCCAATGCGAGGGCTTTCCTCCAATCCAGCCTGTCTAAGAGGAGCAATAAGAATAGGATGAGGGCATACCCATCGTAAAGGGCCCTGAAGCCGGCCCATACACCTGAGGCATATACTAAGAAGGCTCCGCTCAAACCCGAGTATACTATGACTTTCCAGTCCTCATCCGTCCTCATAGCTTTCAGCGTGAAATAGAGGGATGCCATGAGAAGGGGTATCGCGAACTGCTCATGCCTGTACCAACCCGCTAGGGATCTGCTGAGGTAAGCCCAAGATAGGGAGATTGAGAAAGCTGAGATCACCGCAGCTTCTCTCCCCCAAAGCTCCTTGGCTGTTAAGTAGAGGGGGATTACGATGAGGGGAGCGAAGAAAGCGGGTATGTAAACTACCACCGTATAGAGGTCTTTGAAGCCGAAGAGGGAGACTAGCTTGTATATAGCTGCCCCAGTGTAATAGTGAAGGACTGGAAGTACTTCAGTGGGGTTGTAGCTCCATGGGTGCCAGGAGAGGGGATCGTAGCTCGGCAGGTGGCCCGTCTTGACTAAGTAATCAGTTATCCTGTAGTGGAGGAGGGGATCATCAGCCGTTAAGTTGGCCCCGTACTTGAAAGTAGGGAGGATCCTGATGAAGGCTCCGAGGGAATATGATAGTATTAAGGCCAAGATATCCGTGATTAGTCCCCTAATCCTTCCCTCATCCGCCAAACTGTTCCACCTCAGATGAGCTGATGTCCCCTTATAAAAAATTTACCGGGGCTAGCATTGAGATGAGTGGTCCCGTAAAAGCTTATAATATCGCTTCGATGATCTCCATTATGATATTCAGAGCTGTGACCCTCCACTTAAATGATCCCGAGCTCTATTCCTCCTATTCCGATTACCTAACGAAGCTATCCTCTAAGCTGAACTCGCTCTCCGCTAGAGTCGTGCTCCCCAAGGCTTATGATGAAGTGAGCCTGGATCTCAAGGCCGCTTATTCCGGGAGGGGATCTAAAGCATTTGAAATAGCATGGAATCTACTCAAAGGTGGTTACTTCACCTCAATATCCCTTAGCAGCGATCCCTCTGAGATCTACAGAGCCTCTGAATTCCTCTTCAGGATATCCGAGGAACTTGGGCCTGAATATGCGACTATGTTCGCTCTGGGGTCAGGAGAGCCACCGGAAACACCCTACTTTCCACTGACTAAATCTGAAAATTTCGGATTGAGCTTCTCCCTCCTCTACCCATCGGATCTCTACGGGGCTTTAACTGAAGCTGAGGAGCCGGATTTAACTCTCAGATATGCCCTCTCGAGAGTTTTCAGGGAGGCTGAGCGTAGGGTCGAGGAAGCGATAGGAGAATTAGGTGAAGCTGTCCCTATAATAGGGATAGATTTCTCCCTGAGCCCTTGGATGGAGGAGAGCGCAGCCGAGGTAGTCAGCCTAGTCGCGAGATCCCCATTCTTAGGACCGGGAACGCCCTCGGCTCTCTTGGAGATAAATGAGGCCATATTGGAGTCATCGGAGGGGATGAGGAGGATCGGCTTCAATGAGACTATGCTGCCGATGGCAGAGGATGACCTCCTGAAGGAGCTATCGTTAAGGCTAGAGATGAGAGCTAGGGATCTGGCTCTACTAACACCTTACTGCTTGGCCGGTCTCGATATGGTCTTGCTACCCCTGAGCGTCGGGAGGGGAGATTTAGCTAAGCTGATAAGGGATGTGATAGCATCTAGCCGCGTTAAAGGTAGGACCATAGGGCTCAGGATAATCTTGGCTGATGCCGAACCAGGGGAGCAAGTCGAACTCAGGAGGTTCGGGAAGGTCCCTGTGATGATGCCCTAGCGTAAGCCCCTCCGAATATCCTATCGTTTATATCGACTGCAGCTCTCACCCCATCCCCAACTGCTTTAGCTATCTGCAATGGCTCCCCCGTGACATCACCCACAGCATAAACGCCTGGGATATTCGTCCTCTGCCAGCAATCGACCTTTATGAATCCCCTCTCATCAGTCTCCACTCCAGCCTCTCTAGCTATTTTGCTATTCGGTTCCACTCCTATCAGTATGAAGACGCCATCGGCTTCGATGAAGCTCTCCTCCCCGCTCTCCAAGTTCCTGACCTTAGCTCCCTCAACCCTACCCTCCCCAACTATAGCTGTCAGGACGCTATTGAATAGGAATTTGACGTTCTCCCTGCTCATCAAGTTATCAACTAACGCCTTCTCAGCCCTCATCGAGGACCTCCTGTGGACTAAGATAACCTCTTTAGCGATCTTAGATAAATAGATAGATGATATTGCAGCCGTATTTCCACCTCCGACTACTATAACCCTCTTCCCCTTGAAGAGGGGCCCATCGCATACAGCGCAGTAGCTAACTCCCTTCCCGAAGAGCTCCCCTTCTCCAGGTATCCCAAGCTTCCTCTCCTCAGCTCCCGTAGCTATGATCAAAGCTCTAGCCTGAAACTCCTTGCCTGAGCTCGTATAAACTCTCTTTAGCTCCCCGGTTAACTCAAGCTTCACTACTTCCTCGGGTGAGAGTATCCTCGCCCCGGACTTGAGCGCGTGCTCGTGCATCCTCCTCCCCAGCTCCTCCCCGCTTATCGATTCGAAGCCAGGATAGTTCTCTATAACCGGATTCACATTGATCTTGCCACCTGGCACGCTCTTCTCAATGACTAAAACCTTCAGCCCGTATCTAGCTAGGTAGATAGCGGCTGTAAGGCCCCCGGGACCTCCTCCAACGATTATAACGTCATTATCCCTCTCCACCCTCGCTTGTGGCATGAAGAACATCTAATCCCTCCCGATCAGATCGAACCTTATCAGCTTCAACCTCCTATTAAAAATCTCATCCCCATATATTGATATGAGCTCATCTATGAGATCATCAACGCTCTGGAATCCATCCTCCCTCGCTAGGTCATCGTCAATCTCCCCTAAGCTGAGCTCCCTCACCTCCCTTATTATAGCTTCACCTATCCTCTCCTCCCCTGCCTCTAAGTAAACTAAATCTCCAGGATTGAGGCTCGTTTCCATTCTTATCGTGCTCCTCTTCCTCCCAGAGATTATCCAACTCTTATATTTCCCCTTGAACTTCAGGACCTTCATACTACCCCCTCAGGAGCCTGTTGACCATAGGGGTCCGTCAGCAGCGAAAAGTTAACTACTATGACTCTTGGTGCATACTCGCAATGTTTATAAGTAGGAGATCCCTCATTCTCCCCTGCCCGGTATGTGGTGGTAAGTAGCACCGAATGGGCACATGCACAGGATGAGGGGAGCCCCGTTGCCCCTGAAAGCCATCAATGAGGATAGCAACTCTTATCCGAGATGGAACGGGTAGTAAATGCTATACCCGACAACGGAACTATACCTCCTCTAGCCAATAGAACCTTGGAATCAAACCTGGGGACTCCAAGGACAGGGGAAGATCCAAGGATACCCCCAAAATCTACTTCATCTCCTTCCTTAGCTCCGGGTACTGGAATTAGCCTAACTCCGAGGACCTTATCTAAAGTAACAGCCAAGGCCATCACGTCCCCTATTATCGCGGAGATCTTATCAGCTTCAACATCCCCGGGTATCGGCACCATATCGATGCCCGTGCTACAAACAGCCGTCATAGAGAGGAGGGCTTGAAGGTTGAGGGCTCCCCTCCTAACAGCTTCAGCCATACCGGAATCCTCGCTAACCGGTATGAAGGCCCCGCTTAGCCCCCCGACTGAGGAAGTAGCCATAGCGCCACCTTTCTTCACAGCATCAGTCAGTACCGCTAGGGCCAGTAAGCTTCCAGGTGCTCCAACCTCCTCAACCCCCATCGCTCTCAAAATCCCGGCGACGCTATCCCCAATAGCTGGTGTTGGAGCTAGAGAAAGGTCTACGGACCCGAACTTAGCCCCCATGACCTCAGCTACCTCCCTCCCGACCAGCTCGCCCAATCTAGTTATCTTGAAGGCGACCCTCTTAATCGCATCATGGATCGTCCTGAGGTCCTTCCCCTCTAAGAGCTTTACCACACTTTCCACGACACCGGGACCGCTTATCGCGATGTTTATCACAGGATCGTTCTCCCTCCCATCATGGTAAGCTCCAGGTATGAATGGAGTCCCTCCGATAGCATTCGCGAAAACTCCCAGTCTAGTGCATCCCCTATAATCGAGCTCAGCTAGCTCCTTTATTATAACTCCCATGATGGATACGGCCTCTATGTTTATCCCGTGGGCCGTGGATGCGGCATTGACTAGAGAGGAGAGTCTCTCGCTCGATGAGAGAACCTCCGGTATCGAGTATATAACTCCATAATCACCTATAGAGAATCCTGAATCGACGAATGCCGCATGTCCGCCGACGTAATCCAATTTTAGCTCCTCGGATGCCTCCTCCAGGGAAAGACCTATCTCAACTGCTACTTCCCTGGCCTCATCCTTATCTGAGGCCAAGGAGTCAACTAGGTAGCAGGTGGGAGTAACAGCTAACCTCTTAGTCACTATCTTGACCCCCAATCTCCTTGCTACAGTATCAACAGCTTCCCTAAAGCCGGAAGCCTTCTCCTCAATCACGCTGATTATCCCTTCCTTCACGTCATCGTACCTCAGCGAGGGTAGTATGTCTACCCCTAAGGTCACTGCCCTTATATCGAGATTTTGGAACGAGAGCATCTCTAATATCTCAGATATCTCATTTACCTCATATCTAGGCATTCCCACACCCTCTGCATGAACCTGAAGACTTTCTCATGTATCAGGATGACGTTGACCCCTACCTTCTTCCCCCTCTCTTCCAGCTCCTCCCTGAGCTCCTCCAAGCCCTTCCTACTCGATGAGATATCGACGACCATTATCATCGTGAAAAATCCCCTGAGAACGGTCATGGAAATATCAACTATATTTGCATTAGCTTCAGCTAGAGCAGAGGGTATCTCTGAAACTATCCCGGGTCTATCGACCCCTAGAACGGATATGACTATGAGCTCACCCTCGGGCATGGGCTCACTGAGCATCATGAATAATTAAGCCTGGAGGTTGAAAGCAGTAGCATTGGCAATATTACGGGATTCGGTTAAAAGATCGGAATAGGGATAAGCTACGATCGGAACCGAGATCATGGAAAAGGTTATATTAAATATTCACTCGTCTCGAGCACCCATCGGTGATCCATCATGGGAGAAGCACCATCGATTTTTGTGAGGAGATCCTCCGGTCTAGTTAGAGAGGTTTACCCTAAGGATTCCTTACATATATAATATCTACTTCACAGCGTACTTCACAGCGTTAGTTTTCGTCTATCTTATAACGCTTTACGTAGTTCCGGCGGAAGCTCTCGTCCCAGGGCTGATATTATCGACATTCCTCTTCACTTTCCAAGTCCTCGTTTACTCCCTGATGTCCATCGCGATGCCTAGGAGTGGTGGAGACTATGTGATAATAAGCAGGGCGCTGCATCCGTTCCTAGGGTTCATATCAAGCTGGAATTGGTTCATCTGGCTAGCTTTCTGGTTCGCTTTTGGAGGATACACCTTCTCCTCCGTAGCTCTATCCACGATGTTCCTCACCCTCGGGCTAGTGACAGGGAATCCATCTCTAGTCTCAATAGGGGATATGCTAGCTGAACCGATCCCAGCTCTCATCGTGGGAACACTTATCATGCTCGCATTCCTCGTGATGACATCCTTCGGCTTGGGTAGATTCATAAAGATCCAATTGATCACTTTCATCATAGGATTCATAGGTATACTAATTGGCGCTGTTTATTTAGCTCTCTGCGATCCCAAAACTTATGCAGAAACTCTCAACAGGCTTATATCTCAATATGCAGGTACTTCGGATCCCTACAATGCCATAATAAATGCTGCTAAAGGGCTCGGATGGGGACCGGAGAGAGTATATGGCTATACTGCGGAGCACTTGATAAAAGTCCTTCCAGCAGCTTACTTAGCGGTCCCCTGGACCATGGGGACAGTTTTCATAGCCGGAGAAGTTTCTCAGCCGAAGAGAGCGCAATTAATCGGAGGGATAGGAGGATTGGCCTTCATAGGAGGATTAACTGTAATACTAGCATTCTTGCTTGAGAAAGCAATGGGAATAGAGTTCTTCTCAGCGTTCTCATACCTATTCTACAACCCGCCTCAGGGTCTTTCGATACCGATAAAGCCATACTTCAATACCTTAGCTTTCCTCATAATAGAGAACCCTCTCCTTAACATCTGGGCGAATTTGGGATTCATATTCCTCGGCTGGATGTACATGGCTCAGAATTTACTTAACGATAGCAGATTGCTCTTTGCATGGTCTTTCGATAGGTTAATACCCGAGAAGTTCGCTGAAGTGAGCGAGAGATTCAAGTCCCCGATATATGCTCTTCTCACAGTATTCATAATAGCTGAAGTATTCTTGTTTGCCATAATATTCGTTCCAGAGCTTCAAGTAATCTCGAGCATAATGGCCCTCTCCTTCTCAGTGATAATAATGTCTCTAGCAGCGATATTCTTCCCATACAGGAAGAGGGATCTCTTTGAGAGATCAGGGATAAGCTGGAGGGTCGCTGGGATACCTTTAATTTCACTGCTTGGTCTAGCATCCCTAATCGTAAACTTGATCTCGAATTACTACTGGATAACCGATCCTAACTACGGGGCGATAAACGATATCTCGGTAATGGCGATGCTGCTCGTGATAATCGTAGGGATCCTAATATACGTCCTAGGTATCTACAGGCTCAAGAGGAGAGGGATAGAGCCCTCAAAGATATATACGGAGCTACCTCCAGTTTGAATTATCCCCACCAACCTTTTTACTTTTCAAAGGGTGAGTGATCGTATGAAGAGGATAGGGAGAGGGAGTATCATATACACATTCAGCCCGAAGCACAAGCCGGCTGAAGTCGCCTCACCAGGAGAATATGTATTATTTGAGACCGAGGATGCCTTCGGAGGGCAGGTGAAGGGGGAGGAGACGCCCCCGGATAAGCTGGACTGGTCGAGGGTCGATGGGGCGACGGGCCCTCTCTACATAGAGGGAGCCGATCCAGGGGATACGCTCGTAGTGGATATACTCGATATAAGGCTGCAGGAGAAGGGGGCAATCGCAGTAATACCGGGCTACGGAGGTCTATCTCACCTCAGCTTCGCACCTAAGGCTAAGGTAGTCAGGATAGACGGGAGCTTCGTTTACTTCAACGATATCAGGATACCGATAAAGCCCATGATAGGCACGATAGGCGTCGCGCCTGAGGAAGGGGAGATTCCAGCTGGAAACCCGGGGAAGCACGGCGGGAACATGGATGTGAGTGAGTTAGGAGTGGGGAGAAGACTCTACCTCCCGGTATTCACGAAGGGCGCTTTGCTTGCGCTTGGCGATCTTCACGCTGTTCAAGCGGATGGTGAGCTCTGCGTCTCAGCTATAGAATCGCCCGGTGAGGTCCTGGTCAGGGTCAACTTGATCAAGGGGAGGATGCCTAACTGGCCAATCCTGGAGACATCAGAAAGTTTTCAGGTAATAACAGCAGGTAAAGATCTAGATGAGGCTGTCAGAGAGGCTGCAGAGGAGTCAGTAAGGGCGATAATGAGGGCTAAAGGGATCCCATTCGAGGATGCGTATATGCTGGGAAGCCTGCTCGTGGAACTGAAGATAAATCAAGTGGTAGATCCCTTACTGGGAGCCAGAGCTAGGGTACCGAAGTGGCTGGTCTCAATACACGACTTCCTGCACTGAGGGATTAACCTATAATCAAATATCAGTTCCGGAACCATATTTTTCTGAAAGGAGCTCCGTTAGAGAGATGAGGTCTGCATCTAGAGATGAGCATTCAGCTTTAAAATATGCCACACAATTCGGCTGGATGATAGAAGTAAAGCCCTCTCAAGCTCAAGGTAGTGTCAGAGCTCCGCCATCTAAGAGCTATTCTCACCGAGCTCTAGCGGTCTCCCTGCTATGCGAAGCCCCCTCTAAGATAGAGAATATCTCGAGGGCGAGAGATGTAATAGCGACGATAAACGCCATAAAGTCCTTCGGGGCGAAATTATCGGATAATCTTACGGAAATAAAGATAGAGCCGCCTCAGAGGCCCTCAATTCCAGATGATGTGATCGATTGCGGGGGCTCCGGCACCACTATCAGGTTCTTCGCCCCTATCTCAACTCTCACGGAAGGGGGCTACACTGTGCTCACCGGGAACGATAGCCTGAGGAGGAGGCCGATGGGCCCTATAATAGATGCGATAAACAAACTGGGGGGATGGGCTATTAGCTCCAGGATGAACGGTCTCCCACCCCTCATAGTGAGGGGAGGAGGTCTCAAGGGCGGTGAGGTTGAGATAGATGGAAGCATAAGCTCTCAATTCTTCTCGGGGTTGATGATAGCATCCACGCGCTTCGAGAGGGGCTTGAAGATAAAGCCGATTGGGGAGCTGGTCTCGAGGCCCTATCTAGAGATGACGAAGGAGGTCCTGAGGAGGAGCGGATCCCACGTTGAATTGAATGAGGAGATAAAAGTGGAGCCAGTGCCGCCTAAGGGACTAGAATTCAAAATCCCAGGAGATTATGGTCTCGCCGCTTTTCACATGCTGACGGCCTCCGTCACCGGAGGGAAGGTGATCGTGGAGGATTTGGATAGTACCGTGCCTCAAGCTGATTATGCTGCGATAGATGTGCTCAGGAGCTTCGGTGTCGAAGTTCAAGAGGTCGGAAGTAGAGTTATTGTTGAAGGAAGGCCTAAACGCGGGTCTAAATTGAACCTAAAGGATTCCCCCGATATATTCCCGATAGCATGCGTTCTGGCATCTTTCGTGAGCGAGGTCTCGGAGATAAGGGGAGTAGCTCACGCTAGAGTGAAGGAGAGCGATAGAGTAGCTAATATGGCCTCCGAGCTTAAAAAGGTGGGTGTTGAGGTGAAAGAACTCTACGATGGGCTTGTTATAAGGGGAGGGAGCCCGAAGGGAGGTGTGAAGTTAGATTCTCATGGAGATCACAGGATTTTCATGGCCCTTCTAGCTCTAGCTGCTGCCACGAGGGAAGGATGCATCATAGAGGGTGAGGACTCCGTCGCTGACTCCTATCCGAGCTTTCTGGAGGATTCAATGAAGCTTGGCATCGATGTAAGATATAATCTTTAACTGTACTCCCTCCAGGAGTAACCGCATTTCGTACACTTGTATATTCTAGTAGGGGGCTCATCTGCCGCTCTTGTTTGCACTATTTGGAAGTAAGCTTTATCATTACCACATTTAGGACATCTCGCTTCAACAACAGGCGCAGATATTTTCTCAGATTCCTCCTCTATTATAACATCACCGCTCTCCGATGTCACCTTCGTGATGACTTGCGAATTTCCCTTCGGAGGGCTCTCACTCTCGTATCCACAGCTCGGACAGTAATATATTAACCTCTTTCCGGCCTTCTTAGGTCTCAAGAGGGTTCCGCATTTAGGGCAGAACATACAGACCCCCCTCTCCCTGAGCGTAGCCTATTTAAGTAAATGCATCCCCTCACACCAGAGAAAATGAAGGTACTGAAGGGAGTCAAAAGGAAAAAGACAAAGCAGCTAGCAGTAATAGTAGATGGGCCAAATATGCTGAGGAAGGAATTGGGCACAGATTTGGAAGAAATCAGGAAATTAGCTGAGAGGGAAGGGAGGATAAGATTAGCTGTCGTCGTGCTAGATAGGAAGGCTCCTGAGAAATTAGTTGAAGCTGTAACGAACGCTGGCTTCAAACCATTGATCTCCACGGGGAAAGTTGAGGTTGATTTCTCCATAGTTTGCATGGAAGCTATAAATGATGAGAAAATAGATATGATCATTATGGCCGCTAGGAGCGCCGCCTACATGCCCCTAATACATAAGGCGAAGGAATCTGGGAAGGAGGTGATGATAATAGGAGCAGAGCCCGGTTTCAGTGTCGCATTGAAGAAAGCTTGCGATCAGTACATCTTACTTCCATCCTCTTCCCCTGAGGACCTCGCTGAGCCTGAGGGTGAGGATGAAGGAAGAGATGGCGAAGATTAAAGCGCCTAAAAGATCTATCATTAAGCCCAAGAGCCCTATTATTCCCTCCAAATACTGACCTATTGAGTAAAATGCTATCCAGAACGATATTATGATGCCCGTGACCATGAGCCTCTCCAGTGAGTCTATCCTCCTCTCCGCGGCCCTCTCAATGGAGCTACCCGAGAACATAATAGCTAGGGATAGGGCTAGAAAGCTACTCGTTTCCTGGAGCAATCTGGCTATTATCAGCTCCATCGGATAGCCTTGAGAGGCCAGGGACAGCGCTCTAGTGTAAGATAAGGATATCGTGAGGAAGAGGCCTATCAGTCCGATTATGAGAGAGGAGAAGCCTACATGCCTGCCGAAGTAGCTTATCCCCCTCATCATCGCTTCCTTCAGCGAGAACCCTTTCTCGAGGAAGAAGAGACCTGCTAATATTGATATCCCTATGTACAAGTACTTCTGGAATTCTATGAGTGAGAAGAGGCCGTATAAAATGAGAATAGCGCCAGGTAAACCGAGAACTATGGATCTGGAGGAAGGGGATCTCATGAGTTTCTCAAAGTATCTCTTTATCAATATGTAAGTGTGCTCTATCTCCCTGCTCTGCTGGACTATCACTCTCCTAACGCTCCTTATAGGGGCATACTTCATTAGGATAGGGATCACGAGCTCATCATCAGCTCCATCAGAGACTAAGACTATACTTGTTGGCTTAAATATCCTCGCAACTTCATCCATCTGCCTATTTATCTCCTCATCGGCTTGAAGTTCCTTCCCCTCATCTCCAGTTATCGTGACGATCTCGACCCGAGTGGATCCCGGAAATATGGATCTAGCTTCATCATATACCTTTATAGCTCCGAAAATGGCATTTGCATCAGCTTCCGTAGGATCAGCGAGAGCTAGTTTTGATGCTGCTTCAAGATTGGCCTCCCTTCCGATCACTGGACCCTTTATCCCTGTCTTAACCCCTAGATCATTATCCCTATCCACGCAGACTATAAGCACTCTTTCCTCTTCCATCAGTTCCTATATCACCCTCAAAAATAAAAAGATCAGCTGGGAGGTTTCTCGAGGAGACCCATCTCTATGAGAAGCTTGAGTTCCTCTATAGAGAGCTTCTCTCCCCCTCTGTATTTCTCCAATGCCTCCTCAGCAAGCTTCTCTTTTATCTCCTTCTCGGCTTCTTTGCTGCTAGCCAAAGTTGCTTCAAATCTCTTCTTTATCTCCTCCTGGATCCCCATAATATCTGCTCTTATTTTCTCAATTTCCTCGCTCAGTTTATCCACTCTTTCACTTCTCTTCTTTATCTCCTCGGTAAGTTCATCTATCTCTTTATTCATCTTCTCTAGAGCTTCCTTCCTGCTAGTTATTTCATCATATACTTTATTTAGCTCCTCTTTTATCTTCCCAATCCTTTCCCCAGCGTCCCTGACGAAGAACCTCCATTTCTCCATCTCCGCCATTAGTTCAAGTATCTTCCTCTTCAGGGATTTCGCTCTGTTTAGATTCTGCAACATCGCCTCATACTGGCTAATCTGCATCACTATATCCCTCTCTTGATCCCTGTTAAGCGGAGATGTCTCTATCCTCCTCTCCAATCTCGCTATCCTTCTCCTCAGGACCTTCTCTGGAATGCCAACGGAACTCACGAGGTACTTATACTCCTCCTTGAGCTTGATCACTTCATCCCTCACTTCTTTGAATCTTTCAAGGGCTTCCCTTCTCTCATTCCTTATTCTCTCAAGATCGTCCTGCATTTTCCTCTTTCTCTCAACGGCCTCTCTGAAGCTCTCCCTCTCCTTCCTCACCTTGTCTATTAGCTCGAACCTCTTCGCTCTGAGCTGTTTTAACTCCTCAATTAACGATCTCCTCTCCTCCTTGAGCTTAGAGAGCATTTGCCTGAGCTCATTCTCCCTCTGCCTGAGGGATCCGACGGATTCATTCAGTACTGTCATGCGGTCTCCTCCTTGGCATCATGAGAGTACGATACTGTCAAGCTACCCCTCTACTTAAAAATTATTCGGTAGCCCCTCGTCGCAATGAAGCTAGCTAATATCGATATTCGTATTAAAATCATAAATATTATATCGGAATGAATAAAAATAAACAACACGCCACTCCATTGAAAGTTTTTAATGAACACGCTCGCCACTCGAATCGGGTGTCGAAGGTGCTCGTGGACGAGGGGATGAGGGTCCTATGGCTGGCTAGGACCGGCTGGATGCAGTCGGGCATACCCGCAGCTATATCTGAGACCGTGGCTCAGCATACTTTCATAGCTTCCCTTATAGCTTTAGATTTATTTCCAAAAATGAGAGCATCTGGGAAGGCTTTTAATGAAGCTAAGGTACTTAAGATGATAGTTGTCCATGACATACATGAGGGACTCTGCGGGGATCTGCCGAAGTGGGCCAGTGAGAGGATAAACAAGAGGGTGCTTGAGGAGGAAGCTATCTCAAATATGAATCTCCCCGAGGAGATTAAGATGATTTTGAAGGAATATTCGCTCATGAAATCGGATGAAGCTAAGATCGCGAGGTTAGCTGACCTCATGGCCACGTGGAGGATGGCTATATACTACAAGCAGCTGGGTTACGATGTGGATGATATACTGAAGAGCTCTCAGGCAGAATCGATGAAGCTAGCTAAGGAGCTAGGGTTGGTTGTGGAGGACCTCTAGACTTCAAGGACATCATCGTATTTGGGAGAGAAATAGAGAAAAGACCTGGAGATTTTCTTGTTCTAGATTTTAAAGGAGAAAAACCTGTATATTGTGTTGATGTTATAGGTATGTATAATTTCGAGAATGAGGGATTAAGGAAAGGAGTTGCATTTAAAGAAGCAGAAGCTTGCTTGCTAGGTTTACGCGCTAATGAACTTTGTTAACGAACTTTACTCTTGGTAAATCTTTAAATATTTGGGTTTTAAAAAGATATGAAAAGTAAAACAAAAAAGGTTATTTTACTTTTAGTTTTACCGATTTTGGTTTTTCTTTTCTTAATTTCGTTTGAGTTATTTTCTCCTCAAGAAAAAGTAATAAGAGAGCTTTACAAATTAAACGCCACAAAAGAAACAATAGATTTTGTAAAAACAGCAAATTGTAAGAGTTTAACTAAATATGAAAGCTATTGGATTGTTAATGATTGTAACAATGATGTTTATTTCAAACTGTTTTTGGAGGATAATGGATATTTTTTAGGTATTTGTACTTCTTGGCAAACCCCTCGAGAAGCTATATTGAAATTAAAGAAGTTATGTTGGAGGATGCATTGATGTTAATGCTGAAGATAAGAATATAACCCAACAATATCAGAAAAGAATGGAAAGATACGGATTAACGAAATATTTAATTTGTGGAAGAGAAATAACTTTTAAGGGAGAGTGCATAATAAGTTGGTGGTGATAAAGTGGATATAAAGCATGTTATTTTAATTCTCATCCTGATTTCAACTTTCCTTCATTTACCCACTATAGGTAATGCTGATTGTTCAAAATGTTGTTATTTCAAACTAGGTAGTGATGGTAAACTACATTGCACAGATTGTGTGATCGTTCAAGGTACTGTATGTATGGATAGGTGTAGTTCTCCGGCGGAGGGTTGTCTCTGTTCGGCTACTAGAGTTTCATGTGGCACCACCACAACCACATCTTCTGGCGGAGGTGGTGGTGGCGGCACCACTACAACAATTTCTTGCCCAAATGAAGGAGCAAAATGCATTACTAATAATGATTGTTGTACCGGTTACGGGATTAGTTGTTACGATTTTGGGGGATATAAGAGATGCGCTGATAAGCATGGATTTAAATGCGCTGGTAATTCCTTGTACTACAAGAGTTTGCTTGTTACTCCTAGTAGTGCTTGTGGTTATTGTTGCACTAATCAAGATAAGTGCTTGGGATGGTCTGCGTGTTGCATAAGCAGTATTGATAAATGCATAGACGTAGGAGGTAGTTGCAATAAAGATAAAGATTGTAAATGTACCTGCAATGGAGCAAATAGTGACTATAACTTAAAATGCGTTAATAATCAATGTAAAATCGACCCATCTGGCATGCAGTTGTGTAAGTGCGCATCTTATCAATGTCAGAACGATGTTGATTGCTGTACTTGTGTTGGTGCTACAAGCGATTATTATGTGAAATGTGAAAATTATGAATGCAAAACCAGTAATAGTGAAGTTCCAGGATGGTACAAATGTAGCATTAGTAAATGTCCCACCACAACCACTCAGCCATCTCCAACCTCCTCTACTATTATTACTCCAACCTCCTCAATTCCAAGCGGAACTGAATGTTCTTCAAGTAGTGATTGTTGCTGGAAGTATTGTGGTACTGGCTCTTCCAAGTATTACTATTGCAGTAATGGCTATTGTCATTCAAGTGATACTCAATGTTCAAATTGTTGTTCATGTCCGCAGACAACCACAACAACTTCTGGAGGAGGTGACGGCGGAACAGGTTGTTCAGGTTCAATTTCCCTCTCACTTTCTCCATAAATTACAGGATAACTGCAAATCTTAAAACCAGCTTTTTTCGCTTTGTATAAAAACTCAACATCCCAAGCCCAAGAATTTGCTTTAAATTCAATTTTTTCTTAACTTCTTTCCTAAAAGCTCTAAAAGTTGATTGCGTTTCTATCGTTAAACCAAAAAGAAGAAAAACTAAAATTCTAAAACCTAAGCCGAGAAATTTTCTGTAGAAAGGATCTTTTCTTAACCTTCTTGTATTTACTATATTACATTCTTTTAATTTCTCAACTAAAGTCGGAATTTTTTCAACTGGGTATTGCAAATCAGCGTACCCAGTTGATTTGCAATATCAGCGTACCCAGCGTAGAAAAGTATTTAAGCTTCTCTCTCTAGTTTTTTTTATGAGAGAAATTTCTGCCGATGAATTTTTTGAAAGGGAAGAAGTGGGGAAGATAATAGAAGATTTAAAAGTAAACTTGGGAAGATTGGAAAGGAATGGAATGAAAAAAGCTAAGCGTACTCTAAAAAAATTAATAGAGAAATACAACCTTCCAAAGCGTGTTTTAGGTTATGAAGCTGTGTATCAACCGCCATTTGGGTTCACTCTGAAAAATTCTTTAATTCCAACAGAAGATGTATTAGTCGATATTCTCATTGAAAAAGAAGCAGAGAGATTGAGAGAAAAGTATAAAGAAGAGCTCATACAAATCATTCCTCTCATGCTCTCTCTTTACAAAACAAAAAACGGATGGGATGTGCACGGGGCAACGAACCATATAGCAGAGATAATTGCAAGGAAAGAATATGGTATAGAAATTCCGGAGAAAGAGGAAAAATGGGTTGAATTTTTGAACGAAGATGGGGGAGCTTTGTATCTCGCTTCTTGGAGAGCTGTAAATAAAATGTTTAGCCCTCTTTTTGCGGGAAGATTGCCAGCAGAAATTGAAGGCGAGGAAAAATACAGTGAGAAAGAAAAAGGGAAAAAGAGAAAATTTGGAGCACCCTTGCTAATAGGAACGTTGCTCGCTGGTGCAGCCGGCTTATCTATTTACCTCGATGCCTCTTATAGTGCTATTGATTTGCCTCTTATAAACAAAAAATTGCCAGGTTTGATAAATGCAATTAAAGCTGAAAAGATTCAAAGTTCTACAGGAATGGACTGGAATAAGGCTGTTGATTTGGCATTACATACAGATAATTTTGATTTTATCTCTGAACTTTTTGGAAAAAAGACAGACTTCTCTAAAACAATAGAAATCTATAAACAGTTAGATGGAAATAGAGATCCCAACGTTCTTAGTTTGCTGAAATTCTTCTTAAAAGATAAAAAAATCTCAGCGGATGAGATAAATAGTGTAAGCTATTATGCGAGAGTAAGAGATGATTTAATTCCAAAAGATTTATTCCCATTCTGGCCTCTGGAAGAAAGAAGCAAGCTTGGTTATCAATTTTGCACACAATTGCTTTCTGATGGGAAGATTACTGAAGAAGAAAAGAAAGTGGCTGAGATTATGCTTAATTTTGAGAGACCAATGGTAGCAGTGAGAGGAATAGAAAAAGGAATAATTCTCGATCCTTATAGGGATCATGACAACGACGGATTTCCAACAATAACCGAGTTGCTGAGAGGAAGCAATCCCTTAAATCCTTTGGAAACTCCCAACACGAATCGTAGCGAACTTTATGCCATTACAATTAATGGTGAGGTAGGTGGTTATTATAATTCTTCTCTACAATCAATTCTATCGTTTCAGTATCTCTTGCTGAAATACGGAATTCCCAAAGATCATATAGTGACGTTTGCGAATCAGAGGTGTGATGTGGAACACTTGAAGGATATAGACCCTCTAGCTACAACTGATTTCTTTAGAAAAGAGTTCCTTCCAGAGATAAAGGGACATTTACTAAAAAACTATCCTTTAAGAATCGATTATTTGGATGAAAATTGTACCAGAAGCAACTTTATAAGGGAAGTAGAAAGAATTTTTCCATTGGCAGACAACAATGATGTTATTTTTATTTTTTATGACGGACATGGCGGCGGTTTTGTATTACCGGTTACTAATGATGTAATAGGTTCCTATGACACGGCGCAAATATTTAAATCGGTTCCAAGGGAAGGTAAATTGATTCTTTATTACGAAGGCTGTGGAGCTGAAGTTTATGTTAAAAGTTTAAAAGAAGAAATGATAAAACAGAACGTTTCTCTTAGGGGATTTGTTGGAATAGCCTCAGTGAGTTCCGATGAGGATTCAGTTGGAGTTTTCTCCTATCTTTTTCTTAGTAAATTGAGAGATGGATGTAGCATAAAAGATGCGATACCTACAGAATATACATATTCAGAAGCCAAGATTCGTCGTCATCCAGTTGTTTATTTAGGTGAGGATAATTACGAATGGCTTAAATATTACAATCCTTTTAATGGTTAATAAATTTAAATACCCAAAACCATAAAATTTATGAAAAACAAAAAAGTTATCGTTTTGATTACCATAATTTGTCTGCTAATTGGAATATGCGCATTTTATCGCTTCTTTTTTGTTGAAAAAAATAAAATAGTCAATATTCCTGAAGATGAACGTGAAGAATTTTTCTTAAGAGCAAGAATCGAATGCCCGTTTGAGGACAACTATTATAACTATTCTATTTGTTGCATTGAGGGCGAGAATAAATCATCATGTACGGATTCCCCCTACCTAAAGTGTGGGGAGGCTATTGTGGTCGAGATAAAAATGAATTTTACGAATGAAAATTATCGTTTATGCGCCAACAGAAATCTATTTGTTGATGAATCGAAAAAAGATTTTCCCAAAAAACCGCTTATTTTTATGACAATGATGAGAAAATATTTTCTTGTCACTATGAAGTTCCATTCACTGGAGTTCTTTTCTACTACGGATTCCTACCGAACAAGACTAGTAAGTTTACGATCGAATTATACGCCTTTCCAAAAGAGTTGGGATTCAATGAAGAGCAGCTTTTCGACAAAATTTCTCTGGGAGAGAAGATTTTGAGTATAGAGAAGGAGGTAAGATGTTGATGGAAAATAAAAAATTACTGGGTTTGGTAATTATAATGATGTTTTCTTTTTATTTCACCATTATTAGCCTGTTGGTGAATGTTTGGGGAGGCGAGAGGGGTTGTAATAGTTACTATAGTTCTTGTGGGGGTTGTGGTGGTTGTAGTGCAGGCAGTTGTGCAATTTCATGCCCATCTCGTTGGTGGTGTGGTGTCGAGAGGCGTAAAGAATAAGAGGAGTGAAAGGTTCTTTTGAAAAGGCAGTAGAAACTTTTTCCCTCTTAAGGAATCTTTCAAAGGATTTCAAAAACTTTACAACATATTTTGGATATACTTTAAGCCATTTTAATGCTGGTAATTTTTTGAAAACTTTTTTTGAAGTTAAAAGGCTAATAAAAGATATAACGTTAGATGATTTTCACATAAAACATTTATCATACTTCTTCTCACTACTATTCAAACATAAATGAGAAAATTAAAGAAAAAGAAAAGGTGGAGAGCGAACTTTTAAAGCTCATCTCACTAAAACCAATTACAAAGCTTGCATCAATAAGAATCCTGGATAATTTATATTTGAAGGAGTCATTAAAGTATCTGAAAACAGGCAGAACGCCGTTTCCATGCAAAGCACTAACTTCTTCTGTTTTTATAGATTCCTTAGGAAATGTTTACCCATGTACTATTTAGGGTATTCGGCTTGGAAGTTTGAGAGAAAATAATTATGATTTAGAAAAAATCTTGGCATCAGAAAAAACAAGAGTATCAAAGTTAAAAATAAGAAAGTTAAAATGCCCAAATTGTTGGACACCTTGCGAAGCATATCAAACAATAATGGGAAATACGTTGAGATTAAGTAAGGTTCTTTTATGAAAATTGTTGATCTACCTGTAATAAAAGGCGAGAGTGAAAGGCAAATTATATTTATCTCAATTGTTTTAGCTATTTTTATACTTGTAAGGGTATTCTTTCACACAGGTCTAATAAATTGTCAATCTCAGGATGATGGGTTATATTTGGCTTATTCAAGAGCATTAATTAGAGGAAATTTAGATTTTCCAACTGGGTTAGTCAACGAAAAATATGTAAATCCTGTATGGGTACCTAAACTGAGACTTGGTATGCTTGTAGTATATACTACAAGCAGCTGGGTTACGATGTGGATGATATACTGAAGAGCTCTCAGGCAGAATCGATGAAGCTAGCTAAGGAGCTAGGGTTGGTTGTGGAGGACCTCTAGACTTCAAGGACATCATCGTATTTGGGAGAAGATCCGGGAAGCTTGTGAAGAGGCTCTCTCAATCTGACGGATTTTTTGAATGCCTCAAAAATCTCCTCATCGCTTCCTCCATTCCTCATAACGCTTATGAAGTCAATTAGGGAATCCTCCCTAGATATGCATGTTTTGAAAAATCCTTCCGCTGTCACCCTGAGTCTGGTGCATCCCATGCAGAGTAATGGATTTCCGCTACCCTTAACTATCTCCACAGTAACTCCATCGAGCTCGAAGATAGGCCTATTTTGGAAATCCCTGACCTCCTTCCTCAGGGCGACTCCATCAAGCTCCCTCTCGAAATCTTCGAGGGGAAAGTAGTACTCGCTATTGGGATCGAGAAGTTCTATCAGCTGGACCTTCAGCCCCTTCCTCCTCCCAAAATTCACTATATCCCAAAGCTCCCCCTCATTTATCCCCTTGAGAGCGGTGAAGTTCAGTTTGATGGGCTTCAATCCCCATAGAAGGGCCTCATCTATGCCCTTAAGCACTCTCTCCAGACCATCCACGCCAGTTATCCTCTCATAAACGTCTCTCTTTAAGGAATGGAGGCTGATATTTATCCTATCGAGCCCCGCTTCCCTCAGGCCCCTGGCTCTCTCGACTAGGAAGTAACCGTTCGTGACTAAGCTCACTTCCTCCGCTCCAGAGGACTTGAGCTCACTCACTATTTCCTCCAGATCCCTCCTCATTAGGGGCTCTCCTCCAGTCAATTTGACCCTCTTAACACCGTGCTTCGAGAGAACCCTCATCAATCTTCCTATCTCCTCTGGTCTCATCTCCTCTCCCCTAACGTAATGCCCCTCCCTGTGACAGAAGAAGCAATTGTAATTGCAAGAATTCGTGACGGATATCCTCAGATCAGTGACGGGCCTTCCCCACCTATCTATCAACAACGGATTTCACCTTCCTCTCCACGAATATCTCCTCTATCTTAGTATGAGGGTAGTTCCCGCTCTCATCCTTCTCCAGATACTTGACCATATCCCATATATTGAGGAGGGCCGAGGAGACGGCAGCGAGGGCTTCCATCTCCACCCCGGTCTGAGCTATGGCTTTCACCCTCACGCTGACTTCGATGTAATCCTCACCCAGCCTGAAGTCGACATCCGTTGAAGTTACTTGTATCGGGTGGCACAGCATTATGATCTTAGGGGTTTCCTTGACGGATTGGACAGCTGCAACTCTAGCTACAGTCAGAACATCTCCTTTCTTCACTTCTCCAGCCCTTATCTTCTCTATAGTCTCCTTCCTGAGCCTTATCCTTCCCTTAGCTATCGCTTCCCTATATGCGGGAGGCTTGTCCGTTATATCTATCATCGAGCCCCCCTCCGGCTCTGGTAATTAAACCCACCTCTCCCTTCCATCTGAGAAGATCTCCTTCTTCCATATGGCAACGCTCCTCTTGACTTCATCTACTATCCATCCCGCGGCTTCGAAAGCTTCTTTCCTGTGTGCGGACTTGGTCAGGACGAAGAGTGAGATATCGCCCGCCGGCACTTCGCCCACTCTATGGAGTATAAGGGCATCCCTCAATCCGAACCTCCTTATAGCTTCTTCCCTGATCCTAATAAGCTCCCTTTCAGCGATCTCCGGGTAACAATCGTAGAATATCTTATCGACCTGACCCTCCTCAGATTCCCTCCTCACAATCCCGAGGAATGCGACCACAGCTCCTACATCCCCATATCCGGCTTCGAGGAAAGGTTCGGGAGATATCCTCTCCCTGACTACCCCCGTGCTTCCTCCCGCGAAGCTCGGGAATATGGCTACGAGATCCTCCCCGCGGACCTCGGTGGAGAGATCTCTCTTAAGCTCATGATTCACAGCTACATTTATCCCTTCGATCTCTTTTATTCCTAATCTCTCTAATAGCTCCTTTAGGCTTCCATCAAATTCCAATTTCTTTTCTCTGAATCCTAAAAGATCTGAAAGCCTCCCATAAACCTTTACTAGGACCATTCATCTCACCAGTTCAATAGCCATGCTCTGGGCTCCCCCTCCCCCGTGGCATATCGTAGCTAAGCCCCTCCTCTTCCCCCTTATCCTCAAAGCGTTAAGCAGAGTTACCACTATTCTAGCTCCGCTCGCTCCTAAAGGATGGCCCAGGGCTACAGCGCCTCCAAATGGATTCAGCTTCTCTAGAGGTATTTCCAGCCCCTTAGCAACTACCAGAGTGGCTAGGGCGAAGGCCTCATTATGCTCTATTATATCGAACTCATCTATTCCCATCCCTATTCTATCCAGCAACTTCTTAGTTGAGATTATGGGGGCCTCTATGAAATCCTTTGGCTCTAAGGAGGCTGAGGAGAATCCTATTATCCTGGCTATTGGTTCCAAACCCCTCTCCTCCACTATCTCCCTATGGGCTAGGACTAGAGCAGCTGCCCCGTCACTTATCTGAGATGCGTTAGCGGCTGTTATAACTCCATCTGGTCTGAAAGCTGGCTTAAGTTTAGCTACCTTCTCTATGCTAGTATCGGGCCTTATACCTTCGTCGCTCTCTATAGGGGCATCCCTCACCCTCTCCATCTCCCTAGCGAAGTACCCTCTCTCAGTCGCCTCCTTAGCCTTCATATGGCTGGAGACCGCGAACTCATCGCACTCCTCTCTAGATATTCCCCATTTCCTCGCAGTTTCTTCAGCTTCCTCTCCCATCAGAAGGCCTGTATGGGGATCCGTGAGGCCATCGTAGACCATTAAATCTATCAACTTCTCCCCAGCGAAGGAGAACTTCACCCCCCATCTCCACTGCGGAGGTAGAGCGTAGGGAGCGTTACTCATGCTCTCCATCCCCCCGGCTACTACTACCCTGTTCTCCCCGAGAGCTATGCTCTGGGCAGCTAGCGCTATCGCTTTCATTCCGGAGGCGCATACCTTATTCACGGTGAATCCGGGGACATCTTTGGGAATACCAGCTATTATAGCTGCTTGCCTAGCTGGATTCTGGCCTACCATCGCTTGCAAAACGTTCCCCATTATCACCTCATCTACATCGCTGGGCTCCAATCCGCTCCTCCTGACAGCAGCCTCTATAGCTGCGGCACCTAGCTGAGGAGCGGTCATCTTAGATAGGGCACCTCCGAACTTCCCTATGGGTGTCCTAGCGAAGCTAACGATGAATACATCGCCTAACATACTATCACCTGAGTTCCCTTAGCCTCTTTATTAGAGCTGGGAGAAACTCATAAAGATCCTTCACTATACCATAATCAGAGTTTTCGAATATTGGGGCTCCAGGATCATTATTTATGGCAACTATCACTTTAGAATCAATTATACCCGCTGAAAACTGCTGCTGTCCCGATGCTCCTACGACGAAGAGGAGCTTCGGAGCTATCCTGACCCCGCTTATCCCTATCCAAGATTCCTCGGGCACCCACTTGAGGTCAGCTGCTAGGGGCCTCGTGGATCCTACTACGCCGTTGAAAAGTTCAGCTAGCTCCTGAGCGAGCTTCAAGTCCTCCTTCCTCTTGAAGCCCCTTCCTGCAGCAACCACCACATCAGCCTTATCTAGAGGTATCCCTAGCTTCGGCTTAGGCCTCCTCTCCACTACTTCGTAAGACCTCGCGGCCTCGAACTTGCAATGCAAGGTCTCATGCGCTGAATCAGCATCTAGAGGCTTGAATTTGCCCTTCTGAATGCTGATGGCGGCAGGTAGGGAAAGCTCCTCCACAGAAATCGCTTTTCCACCGTAAGTCATCCTCTCTATTATGAGCTTACCATTGCTCAAGCTCAGGGATGAGACTTCTGTGGCGACAGCTCTCTCCAGCTTCTGCGCTACCTGTCCTATTAGCTCCCTACCCCTCTTATCGCTCGAAAATATGAGCAGATCATAATCCTTAGCTAGGGATGTTATAGCGTTGAGGAGTCCTGACTGATCCTCGGAGCTCACATCGCATATTATAACTCTCCTAGCTCCCTTGACCTCCCCCTCCCTATCCCTCTGATCCGAACTCAGGAGGAGGGAGACATCACCAACCCTGCTCCCTGCAGATATCAGTTCCTTAGCTAACTCGAAATAGTGACTGAACACTAGGACGTTCATCCTCTCACCTCTAGGAGTCCCTCGCTCCTTAAAGCATCGATAAGCTTCTCTATAGCTTCCTCAAGCTCTCCCTCAATGATAATCCTCTTCCTCTCAACTCTCAGGGCCTTGATCTCCTTAACCTTGACCTTGGGCTCCACAGTCGCCTGAACCTCCTTCTGCACTATCGGTTTCTTCGATGCCTTCATTATGTGGAGGACAGTGGGTATCCTGGGTTGATTTATCTCCTGAGTCACAGATATCACGGCAGGCAGCTTCAGGGATACGACTTCATCATAATCCTCCAAGCTCCTCGTGACTTTTATTTCATCCCCGTTGACCTCTATACTTGTAGCATAGGAGAGGTAGGGCCAACCGAGCTCCGCAGCTACTCTAGCTGGCAGGACTCCTGAGAAGTTATCCTCGCTACCCTCGCCAGCTAGCACTAACTGATATTTCCCCCTTATCTCCTCCGAAAGCAATTTAGCAGCTGAGTAAGTGTCCATGTACTGATTGCTGAGGAGGAGCAATGCTTCATCAATCCCCATCGCCAGAAGCCTCGTTAAAGCTTCTCTCGCTTCCTTCAACCTCCTTCCAGAGGAGCCGAAGCATGAGAGCATTATTGCAACAGCTTTGCCCCCAATTTTCTCCTTTATCCTGACGGCCTCCTCAGCGGCATTGAGCTCTATGTCGCCCGCTTTCGTTGGGGCTTCATCTAAATATATCTTCCCGGTCCTACTATCGATAGCCAGTTGCTGAACGTCTAGGGACTGTTTGACGAGTACGGCTATATCCATAGGGACACCTCAATTCGATGCAGTTGTTTAAGAAAAAGTTTGACCTCAATTAGCCGGACCCCCGCTAGGGTCCCCCGGAGTAGCCCGGGCGCCTTGGAGCTAAACTTTTTAATTTTTAGGTGCGCAGTTCGTGGGTGATCGTTTGGTGGATTTCTCATTCACCGAGGAGGAAGAGGTCTTCAGGAAAACCCTGAGGGAGCTGTTATCCGAGGTCCTGGCCCCCAGGGCTAGGGAGATAGATAGGAACTGCAGGATACCGAGGGAAGTGATAAGCGCGCTCGCTGAGAGCGGCATTCTGCTTCTGACAGTGAAGCCCGAATACGGGGGGCAGGGGGCCAGCTGGGTCATGGGTACGATAGCTACTGAGGAGATAGCTAGAGCAGATCCCAGCGTAGCTACCGCTGTTTTCCACCTGGTCGAGGCCTCCTGGGGGAAGATAGTGGAGAGGTACGCGAAACCCGAGCTTGCTAAGGAGGTCCTCAGCAGGGCAGCCAAGGGGGAGGGGTTCGTGGGCATCTGCTCAACGGAGCCCCAGGGCGGGAGTGATGTAGCTGGGTTCAGGACGATAGCGAAGAAGGAGGGAGATCACTGGGTCCTCAATGGTGAGAAGACCTATATAAGCGGTATAGTTGAGGCTAAGGAAGTGGATGGTGGCTATGTGACCCTCGTGAAGACGAAGCCCGAGGCTGGATCCAGGGGGATAAGCCTCTTCTACCTACCGATAAATGCTCAGGGCATAGAGACGGGCCTCTTCGATGACATGGGGAGGTGCGGCATAAGCACGGGCTGGATCAGGCTGAATAACGTTAAGCTAACTGAGGATCATCTTATAGGGAGGGTCAATGAGGGATTCGAGATAGCTATGGAAGGTTTCAACAGAGCTAGAGTATTCGTCTCAGCGGGATGCACTGGTTCAGCTATGGCTATGTTCGATTACACTAGGGATTACGTCAAGAACAGGGTACTCTTCGGGAGGACCCTAGCATCGTTCGAGGGCATCCAGTTCCCACTGGTCGATTACTACTCTAAGATAGAGGCGGCCAGACTCGTTATGTATAAAGCAGCCTGGATGGTGGATCAGTACGATCAGGGTAATGCTACTCTGAGGGATGTGGGCTTCTGGGCTGCGATGGCGAAGTTACTCGCACCTGAGATCGCTACAGATGCTATAAAGGAATTCATGAAAGCTACTGGAGCTTACGGTTATACGAAGGATACGCCGCTGGAGATGGCTATGAGGGGAGTCCTTAGCTATTACGTCGGTGCCGAGGGAGGACAAAACATAATGAGGCTCATACTGGCGAGGTTCCTCTTCGGATCTGAGCACCTGCCGTATAAGCAGAAATGATCCTTTTTAAGGGATCCAACCTTGACTCTTTTTAAGTGCCCCAGGTGCGGCGCCACATCTAGCAGTGATTGGGTCTGTAAATGCGGCTTCCCGATGGAAATAGTACCAGAAAAGCTAATCTGGTCTGTTGATGAGAGGGAGCCCTCGATTTGGAGGTATAAAAGTCTTTTACCTCATGCTGAAAGGATAGTCAGCTTGGGGGAAGGCTTAACTGACTTGAGGAGAGTGGATGGGGTCCTCGTTAAGGATGAGACTAGGAATCCCACTGGATCCTACGTAGATAGGGGATCCTCCGTTATGGTCAGCTCCTCGAACATGGCCATTGGGGAGCTCGAGTTCCTGCAGGATGTCACTATCTCCCTGGCATCCTATTTGATCGCTTCTGGGGAGGAAGTGAGGGTCATCGTCAATCCCGAAGAGGTCGATGTCAGCGAGCTTCTCTACCTCTCACAGCTCAAGATACCGATATCCTTCAGCGTCAGGGATACGAGAGCCTCGTACGAGAACCCCTTTATGATAGAGGGATTCAAGACAATAGCTTATGAGCTCTACGAGTTCAAGGGCAAATTCGATGGAGTAGTTATACCCTCGGAATCCGGTATCCTGGCATACGGGATAATCAAGGGATTCAGGGAAATGGAGGAGATGGGTCTGATGGAGATGCCCCGGATATACTTAGTCCACTATAGCGGTATTGGAGGGGAATTCATCGAATTTCTGAAGTCCCTAGGGGCTAGGACGATGAGCTTGGATACTAAGGATACGATGGAGTCCCTCATAAAGTTAGCGAAGATGGGCATATACGTGAAGCCGATCTCAGCTATGGCCTACTCAGCCGCCTCTAGACTCGGGAGTGAATACGTGGCCCTACTGACGGGATCCAGTATGAGGAGATGGAGGGTCGGTTCATTCGCCCCCCTCACGGAGCTTCAGAGGAGAATCCTGGAGGTCATGAGGGATGGGAAGGAGATGACCGCATACCAAATATGGAGACTAGTGGAAGGAGCGACCCTGCAAGGTGTCTATAAAGCCCTCCTCAAGCTCTCGAGAATGGGCCTAATCTCCTCGGAGAGGAAGCTATATAAGAGGAGGATGAAGAGAGTTTACAGGCTAAGGACATCAGCTAATATGCTCTGATGAGGTGATATAATTGAGTCTTAGGGAAAAGGAGATTCTATTAAAGGATTCTTTGGTTAATCTGGACGAGGAAAGCTTCATGAAGTACCTCGAGGAGCTCATCTCCTCAGGGGAGGATCCATGGAAGATAATACTCGGCCCGATGAGTGAGGCGATGGAGGAGATAGGGAAATTATTCGAGGAAGGCGAGTACTTCATAGCAGAGATGCTGAAAGCTGCATCAATATTCAAGAAGGCCCTCGATAAGCTGGGGATAGGGGCTGAGGGAGGCGGTAACTTAGGGACCGTTGTCATAGGAACGGTTAAGGGGGATGTTCACGATATAGGGAAGAGTCTAGTGGCGACTATGCTTAAGGCCTCGGGCTTTAAGGTAATCGATCTTGGAGTCGATGTGGATGCAGATACATTCATAAGGGCTGTTAAGGAACATAGAGCTGACATATTGGCGATGAGTTCCCTCCTGACGACGACCCGGGATTATATGAGCGTTGTTATAAGGAGGCTGGAGGAGGAGGGACTTAGGGAGAGGGTGAAAGTGCTTATAGGAGGTCTTTCCACCTCACCAGAGTTCGCGAAGTCAATAGGTGCTGATGGATGGGCTAAAAATGCGATAGAGGCTGTCGAGGTTGCCAAGAGCTTGTTGAGAAATGCGAGAGCCTAAAGAGAATATCATAGCCCGGTTAAGTGAATAGAAGCTTCCCCAATTTTCGCTAACTCATGAACTGGGCGCTTCTGGAGTTAAAAGCTCATATCAGGAGGTTTGAGCTTTAAGGGAATTAGTGCGATGAAATAGAGGACGGAGAGTAGGGGGATCGCGTAGTTGAGGGAGTTCATGAGGGACGGGTATATCCCATAGAATATTGCGTGTGATAGGGAGCTCGTCGCTATCGGAAGGGATATAGACATACCTTCAGGCCTTCCTGTGAGTTCGATAGCGAACTTGTTCCTGGAGGAGTAGTAGAAGGGTTGGATTGGGATGAGGAGAAGTGATATAAGGATGATTCCATCTTCAAGGAGTGCGCATAGGATTAAGTGTGCTAGGAGAAGGGAGCTTGAGGAGAGGAAGGATATCATTCCCCCAGCCCTGTCAACCAACTTTCCTATCAATGGTCCGAATATTATATCCAATAACATAGATAAAGAAAACAATAATCCAATTAATGAGCTAGATCTTCCGAAAAATTCATAGAGTTTTATTTCTAGTAAATTGTATGCGAGAGGAGTTACGAAGCCCTCTAGGATCAGGATAGGCATGAGGAGGCTTATGGTACCCGAATTCATCTCCCAATCTGCCTTCTCACTATTTATCCCATCAGGGACGATTATCGAGGACAATAAGCATACTAAAGAGGATATCAATAGTAAATTCTTAATACCTATGCTATCAACGAGGAATCCACCTATCAGGAGGCCTATTATACTCCCCAGCCCTGAGATCGTGTAATAAGTTCCAGATGCCTCGCCCTCCTCCATCTCCCCGAACAGGGATTCAAGGATCAGCGGCTCGTAGCAGGATAGGAGGCTGAGGAGGGTGCTCATGATGAAGTAATTAGTGTTATTGAGGGCGAAATACAGTAGGAGAGATGAAGAAAGTGCTATCGATATTGAAATGAGTCTCCTATATTTGATAAGGCTGAAGATCAGAGTTCCGAGGAAATTAACTATTGCGCCTAAGCTTATAGCGAGGAAATAGCCATTAATACCATGTAGATCGTAGATCCCCAGCATCAGGTAAATATAACTCAGGCCCCAGGCGAGATCGAGTGAGAATGTCATGGCTAGGAAGCGCAGGTTCTCCATAGTCATTTACCATCCCCCCGTCACGAAATTTTTCTTGAGAGAGGATATTGCGTTAAAGTATCTTAATATTATGGGGCAATTATGCTACAATAAATTATTATAAGGGGTAATATCCCCCAGAAAAATAGATTCACTTTGCAAATATAAACTTTTCGCTAATGAAAAAGGAAGGGGGTTCAGACCTTCTTATAGCAGAACCACCAATCGTAGCACTCTATCTCTTTCGCCTTAGCGAGCTCTAGTCTCTGCTTCGCCGTCTCAACATCGCTTGCAGGTTTTACTATCACTTTATCACCTATTAACTCATTGTTCGGCCAGTTCGCAGGTGTGGCGACTTCGTACTTATCGGATGTCTGCAGAGCCTTCAAGGCCCTCAAGATCTCATCTATGTTCCTCCCTATCTCCTGCGGGTAGTAGAGTATCAGCCTTATGAACCCGTGGGGATCCACTATGAAGACAGCTCTCACGGTATTAGTCCCCTTATTTGGATGTATCAATCCCAGCTTTCCCGCAACTCTGCCAAGGTCGTCCGCGATCACTGGGAACTCTATCTTAACCCCTAGCTTCTCCTCTATCCATTCAATCCATTTTATATGGCTGAATACCTGATCTATGCTGAGCCCTATGAGCTCGGCATTGAGCTTCCTGAACTCATCATACCTCTTCTGGAAGGCAACGAACTCAGTAGTGCATACCGGAGTGAAATCGGCTGGATGGCTGAACAAGATGAACCACTTGCCCTTGTAGTGGTCTGGCAGCTTGAAGACTCCATGCGTGGTCTTGACCTCGATCTCGGGGAACTTCTCCCCTAACAGCGGGATCCTTCCCTCCTCCATGATCTCACCACTAATCATCGAGTTAGCAATTTAAAAAGATTTCGTTCATAAAAAGAATCAAAGGGTAAATGAGACGTACGATGCAAAGGGCCCTATTTGTTTAATAAATTTATTATAAAAACATTTATTGAAAATTTGTTATAGTGATAGATGACTGCCAATATAATTATTGAGAATAATAGAGGGGAAGCGGGAGGTAGCATATCTTAAAAATCCCCTAAGTTATCTCGGGGGATTGACATAGTCGATAGACTCGTTGAGATGGTAAATATAACGAAGAAATTTCACAATGTGGTGGCAAATAATAAAGTTCATTTCGATTTAAAGGGAGGAGAAATACATGCTTTGTTAGGAGAAAACGGGGCCGGTAAGACAACTTTAATGAACATACTCTACGGATTATACCGCCCCGATGAGGGCGAAATTTACGTGAGGGGTAAGAAAGTCAATATAAGAAGCCCGAGGGATGCAATAAGACTGGGAATAGGTATGGTTCATCAACATTTTCTCTTCGTTGAGGATCAGACTGTCGCCGAGAATCTGGCGCTTAGTTGCTCTAGAAGTTTCATCAATCCGTTGAGGGATCTGGAGGAGGGACTGAAGTACATAGAGAGATACGGGATAAAGTTAGATCTGGGATCATATATATGGCAGCTCTCACTGGGGGAGCAGCAGAGGGTCGAAATAGCTAAAATATTGCTCTCAGGAGCTGATATAATAATATTGGATGAACCTACATCCGTTCTCACACCAAAAGAAGTGAGTGAGCTATTCGAATGCTTGAAAATGATGAGATCGGATGGTAAAGGCATTATCTTCATAACCCATAAGCTCAATGAAGTCTTCTCCATAGCTGATAGAGTTACCGTAATGAGGAACGGTAGTGTGATCGCTACTTTACCGATAGAGAGAGCAACTAAGGAGGAACTCGCCAAAATGATGATAGGAAGGGAGATAACATTCGAATCTCAGAGATCTGAAGCAGTTAAGGGAGATCTCGTGCTCGAAGTAAAGGAACTTTCAGTCATCGGTGATAGGGGAAGGGAGAGCGTCAAAGGAGTGTCGTTCGGTGTTAGGGGCGGGGAGATATTCGGAATAGGGGGAGTCTCCGGGAACGGCCAGAGCGAGCTAGTGGAGTCTATAGTTGGCCTGAGGAAAGTCAGGAAAGGTAGGATAACATTTATGGGGAAGGATATCACGAATAAGCCCCCCAGAGAGATCTCCGAGCTTGGAGTGGCCTATATACCGGAGGACAGGATGAAGTTCGGGATAGTTCAGAACATGAGTATAGCGGAGAATGCTGTGCTCAAGAGATATCATAAGGAGCCCTTCAGCTCTAGGAAGATCCTGAGATATGAGAGGATAGTGGAATTCGCTGAGAATTTAATGGAGGAATTCGGCATAGTGGCACCTTCAGTCCATACACCGGCTAAAAACCTCTCGGGGGGTAATGTACAGAGGCTCGTGGCCGGGAGAGAACTTTCCGGGAATCCTAAACTAATAGTAGCTTCGAATCCAACGCATGGCCTCGACATATCTGCTACCGAATATATAAGGAACCTCCTCATCGCCCACAGGGATAATGGTTCAGCTATATTGCTCGTATCTACAGATCTGGAGGAGCTCCTCGAACTGAGCGATAGAGTGGCTATAATGTTCGAGGGAAGGTTCTCAGGAATCTTCAAGCCAGGGGAGGTCTCATCAGAGGAACTGGGTCTTATGATGTCGGGAGGAGTGTCCCTTGAAGTTGGTCAAAAGGGTTGAGGTTCCTAAGAGGCTTTTAATAGCTGTAAGGATAGGATCTATAGCTCTGGCCTTAATAGTATCATCAATACTCCTCCTAACGCAGGAGATAAATCCATATGATTTCTTCTCGGGTCTCCTATTGAATGTCTTCGGTACCAACGTCGGCCTGACGGAATCCATAGTGAGGATGATACCCCTACTCCTCATAAGCTCGGGATTATCGCTCTCATTCAAGGCGGGTTTCTGGAACATAGGGGCTGAGGGACAGCTGTTAGCTGGAGCTATGCTCGGCTATCTATTAGCTTCCAATCTGGATCTTCCCGGCCCCATTCAAATCCCCTTGCTCTTCATATCAGGTTTCCTCGCTGGGGCAGCTTGGGGAATAATCCCAGCCTTATTGAAAGCTAGGCTCAATATGAATGATGTGATATCTACCCTCATGCTTTACTACGTGATCTACTGGATCTTTCAGCATATGATACACGGTCCGTGGAAGGCCGTAGAGACAGTGGGTGGGCTCACTTATGGAGGATTCGCCCATACGAGCGTTATACCGGCTAACTCCCAACTGCCTGTGATAGAGGGGACCAGAATACATTGGCCTACTCTTCTCATAGCACTGGCATCAGCTTTCCTAGTTTACTTCCTCCTCAGGCGGACGACCTGGGGCTTCGAGATAAGGGCCGTAGGAGATAATCCCGATGCCAGCAGGGCTGCTGGGATAAGCAGTACTAAGGTCTTACTGATAGTCGCAGTAATAAGCGGAGGTCTCTCTGGAATAGCGGGAATAGGAGAGCTTTGCGGGATTCAGAAGAGGTTCACACCAGAATTCCTTTCGGGTTACGGCTTCTCCGCAATAATAACCGCTTGGTTGAGTGGGACGAACCCCATCAGCTTGATAATAGCTAACTTCCTTTATGGAGGACTTCTAGTAGGCGGAAATTATGCCATGATATCTTACAAGCTCCCCATAGGATTCATAAACTTATTCAACGGGGCTATACTACTATCCGTCCTGGCCGGCGATTTCATGGTAAGATACGAGCTGAGGAGGGATTGAAATGGAGCTATTAATGGTGGAGAACATCCTCTGGATAGGATTCAGATCAGCAGTTCCTCTTCTTCTAGCGGCTCTTGGAGAAATATATGCCGAGAGATCCGGGGTACTTAACTTGGGCGTGGAGGGGATGATGGCCCTAGGGGCAGCTTCCTCTTTCATAGTCGCGATTCAAACTGGGAGCCCATGGTTAGGCGTGCTATCAGGCCTCTTAGCGGCTGTACTACTCGCTCTAATACACTGTTTTATCAGCATAACCCTGAAGTCCAACCAAGTAGTTTCAGGACTCGCTCTCTCGATGCTGGGTCTCGGAGTAAGCAGCATCATCGGGAGAAAATACGTCGGAGCCCAGCTACCGCCTGAAGTTAGGCTACTTCCCAGGCCCCTGGATCCACTCCATAAGATCCCTCTAATCGGCAAACCGGTATTCGATCAGGACCCGATGTTTTATATGAGCCTCCTCCTCACAGCGATCCTCTGGTTCATACTCTTCCGCACGAGGTATGGCATAATAGTGAGATCGGCTGGAGGAAATCCGGCAGCTGTGGATGCTGCCGGCATATCGGTGGCCAAGGTAAGATACGCTTCAACTATACTGGGGGGTGCATTATCCGGACTCGCTGGAGCTTATCTCTCTATATCTTACAATCCAGTCTGGATAGAGAACATAACGGCGGGTAGAGGGTGGATAGCCATAGCTCTAGTCATATTCTCCCTCTGGGATCCGGCTAAAGCTTTACTGACATCCTTCTTATTCGGGTCAATAGAGGCATCCAGCTACACTCTGCAAGCCTTTGGCTATAGTCAATGGCTCCTGAGTGCTTTACCCTATCTCCTGACGATCATAATACTGATGATAGGGTCCTCCAGTAAGTTCAGGAGGAGAATGGGGGCACCCCGCTACCTCGGGGTCCCGTATGAGAGGGAGTGAGATGGGGAGGCCAACCCCCCATGAGGCTTGAAAAGCCCGGCCTCCCCAGGCCGCCGCCCACGGCGGCCCGCTAACTTAGAATTTCACCCTTAAAAATTTTTCGTTGCCCCCAGCTGAAGGCCCAGGGAAATTTTTATAAAATGATGTTGTAACATGGCCTAGCCCCCCATGAGGTGATCTTATGTCGTATAAGTGGCTCGCGATCTCTCTTATCCTCCTGTTACTGGGTGTCGTAGGGGGATACTCCCTAGCCCCCAAGGGGACCGCGCAAACGGTCACACGGACTGTGACGCAAACGGTGAAGGAGACCTCGACTCTCACTCAGGAGAAAAAGGTGAAGGCGGCATTCATATACATAGGGCCAATAGGGGATTACGGCTGGTCCCATGCTCATCATCAGGCCAAGGAAATGATAGATAAGAAGTACGACTGGCTTGAGACAACACAAGTGGAATCCGTAACCCCTGCAGCATCAGCGGGTGTAATGGAGCAGCTCATATCCCAGGGATATAATGTCATATTCACGACGAGTTTCGATTTCATGGATCCGACGCTTGAGGAGGCTAAGAAACACCCAGATATCATATTCTGGCACTGCTCAGGTTATAAGAGGAGTGCTAACATGGGAACTTATTTCACGGAGTTCTATCAAGCCTACTATCTGAATGGACTCATGGCAGGCGCTCTTACTAAGACGAAGAAGATAGGGTATGTAGCTGCTCACCTCATACCGGAGGTCGTCAGGCACATAAACGCTTTCGCTATAGGAGTGAATGAGGTATGCCCGGACTGCAAGGTCTATGTAAGGGAAATAGGAGCTTGGGTAGATCCTACGAAAGCGAGGCAGGCTGCAGAGGCCTTGATATCGGAGGGAGTAGATGTACTAGCTTTCACAGAGGATACTCCTACGGTCGTGCAAGTGGCAGAGGAGCACTTCATGAGAGGTGAGAGGGCCCTCGCATTTGGTCACTACAGCCCGATGAAGGAATACGGGAAGGATGTATGCGTCAGCGGACAGATCGCTCACTGGGAAGTCATATATGATGATATACTCTCGAAGATATATGCGGGCTCCTACACTAGTGAGAACTTAGAGAACGTTGATTACTGGTGGAAACTGAAGGAAGGATCCGTTGAGCTCGGCTGTGCTTATAATGAGCCCGTGAATCCGAAGTTCATCGATGAGCTGAGATCGGTGAGGATAAAGGGAGACGTTCAGTTGCCTAATGGTACTGTGCTGAAGGATCCCGATGTTTACACATTGGTCTTCGCTAGGTTAGCTCAGATGGGTGCTATCTGGACGGGGAATGGATGGAAATACGTGAATGATGAGACCTTCGACCCGTTCACAGGGCCCATATATGATAACAAGGGTAAGCTGAGAGTACTGCCGGGTCAGAGGATAGGGCACGATGAACTCTGGTCGATGCAATGGTGGGTTAGCAATATCGTGGGCCCCGAACTCGGGGGCTAATCCTCCTTTATTTTCATCCTCATCCATTTGATGCGTTTTATCGCCTCAAAACCGGCCGCTTCGAAAGCCCCTCTGTATTTGCACCATGTCTGGGTCCTCACTTTAGTTGCTCCCATATCGTATGCTATCGATAGGGCCATCTCAGCTGAATCGAAAATCTGACCCAAATTTGCCCTCTCAGGCCCCCATATCAGAGCATATAGGTAGTTATCATCAGCTGTCGGCCTGAAAAGCCCCAGGACGAACTCCCAAAGGCCGACCCTGACCTTGAAGACCCTAGGGGGTGGGAGGCCCACAGCTTCTCTACCCCAGAGGAGCTCCCAAAGGAGGGCCGATGGTCTTGTCTGTCCTGCTAGCATCTGGACAGCTACTGGAAGTTCCCTCTTTCCTATCTCCTCTATCTTAGGCTGCTCAGGGGCCGGTCTGGGCTTCGCTTCCATGAGCACTTGCGACTCTATCTCCGAGAATCCTAGGGCCTCGAAGAAGGGAATGGCCTCATCATATGGTATTGTATCGAGAGCATAGAATCCCATATCCCTCGCTAATTTACTACATTCCTCAACTAGCTTCCTACCAACTCCTATACCCCTCTCCCCCTCCTTAACCCAGACCATCTGCAGGTAAGCGTGATCCCCCACGGGGCACTTCAGCCTCTCGGGAACTATCTCAGCTTCTCCTATCAAATTATTATCCTTCAGAGCTATCAATATTTTCCCATCCGCTGATAATAGGGCATCCACATACCAACTGAAGACTTCCGGGTCCCCCCAGTAACCACAATCCTTTATCCTCATGCTCAACGGAATCTCCCTCCACCTGGGGCAGTGGATGGAGATAACATCCTCCAGAAACTTACGATCGAACTTAACTATCCTCAAGCGATCCCCTCCAGCATCTCATTAAGGTCAACAAATACCCTGCTAGCCCCCTCCCTCACCCTGAACTTAGCGAGGCTACTTAAATTGGTTTCCTCAGGATTTATCTCCACTAAAGTAGCGTTGTTCCGGAGGGCCATCATCGGCAGGGTCGCTGCTGGCATCACGAGCCCGCTGGTCCCTATTATAAGCAACAAACTGGCCGATCTGATCATATCTTCAGCTCTCATCCACTCATCCCTGGGGAGCGGCTCGTAGAACCAGACTACATCCGGCCTCATGATGGAGCCGCATCTATCGCACTCAGGTGGCACCCTCTCCGGCAGGTTCCCGAAGCCCAAGTAGACCTTATTATCGCAAGAAGTACATCTTATCCTCCAAATCGAACCGTGAAGTTCCACTAAGTTCTTAGAGCCAGCTCTCTGGTGGAGGCCATCCACATTCTGAGTTATCACGCCCTTCAATATGCCCTTATCTTCCCAGAGAGCGAGTATCTCATGAGCTGGAGTCGGTCGAGCTCTCGCGATTATGGACATCCTCCATAAATACCAATCCCAGACTAGCTTGGGATCCCTGAAGAAAGCCTGGGGAGTCGCGAGCTCCTCCGGATCATACTTCTCCCAGAGCCCTCCCTTCCCCCTGAAAGTCGGTATCCCAGCTTCGGCCGATATACCAGCTCCCGTGAAAGCTACGACTTCGCCTGAGTTCCTCCTTATGAGCTCAGCTATCGATCTGAGCTCATGGGAGTTCATGGGGCTCGACCTCAGGGGGCTTGAATGGATAGCTCCTCACCTCAGCCTCTAAGGGACATCCTCCCCTGCAGAAAGAGAGCAGAGGGCAGCTCTTACAGGCATCCCCTATATAAGCTGCCTCCCTTATGCTCAAGCATTCCTTCGAGTACCATATATCCATCCATCTATCCCTCAGTATGTTCCCGAGCTTCAAGTAGTGGCTCTGGCAAGGTATAACAGTACCATCCGGTTCTACAGCGAGATTGATGCTACAAGCGGAGCAGAACTTCAGCCCCAGCCCCGTGCTTATTGGATCCATCTCGCAGTACCTCGTAACCCCGTACCAAGTGAAATCGAGATCTAGCTCTATAGCTAGCTCCTTAGCCTCGGTTATTATGTTGATCATCTCCTCGAAACTCGGCTCCATATCGAGAGTAGCTCTCCCGCTGTAAATGACTCTATTGAGGGAGTAGCCGTGGACCCCAAGTTCCGCGACGAATCTGATAGTATCCAGTATGGTCGGTGAGTTCATCTTCAGGAGGGTCGAGTTGACGCTCACGTAAACTCCGGTATTCACAATGTTCTTTATCCCCCTGACTGTCCTCTCCCAGCTCCCCCTAACCCCGGTGATGGAATCATGAACTTCAGGATCCTTCGACTCCAGAGTTATTTGAGCGTAATCCAAGCCAGCTTCCACTAATCTCCTAGAGAGATCATCACTCAGCAAAGTCCCATTCGTCACGATCCCGGATACCATACCTAGCTTCTGGGCTTCAGAGACTAGATCGACGAGATCCTCCCTCAGAGTGGGCTCCCCGCCTGTGAAAGTGACTTGAGGTACCCCAAGCCCGTGAAATATCTTCAAAACTCTTTTCCAATCTTCAGTGCTCAGCTCCTCCGTTTCCCTGGGGCTCGATGAGTAGCAGTGGATACAATCGTTATTGCACCTGTAAGTGAGGATTAGATCTACTCTGAGAGGAGCGGACATTACAGTGACATCGGGGAGCTGATACTTGAATCCCAGATCCGTGACAGGGTCTCCGTAACCATCTATGAACATCCTTATCTTCTCAGTTATCTCATCGAAATGTCTCCTCACCTCACTTTTCCTCATCCCTCTGTAATATTTCTTGAGTTCTTTAACTGCTTGCTTCCAATCCCCTCCTGAGAGGAATGCCTTGATCATAATGGCTGCTGTGTGATTGAGATAAGCTACTCTACTTGCATCTACAATGAGAGAGCCCATTCCATAAGGATCTATCCTAAGCTGAATCTTATGGCCCCCGTAATTGAACATCAATAGCTCTCTCTCGCTCATCTCACACCACCTCCAGCGCAAGCACAAGCGCAGCTGACGCAAGCGCATGCACAAGCGCAACTGACACATGCGCAGGACAGAGTATGCCTCTCGCTGCTCCCTCTTGGTCTCTCAGGCGTTATTGTCCTCGCTATCTTGTTGGAGAAATCCTCCATGTTCCTCACGATAGAGGAGGAGAAGCCCTCAATGGATCTGGCTATTGAATCGGCCGCTTTCTCTATACTTATGACAGGGGCCTCCACTTCGGGTCTAGCTTCGGGTCGTCCTCCGACATCCCTGGGGCGAGCGGGCTCCCTTGGGAGAGGTATGTAGATAGTGCCTCCCCTGGGGATCCAGATCCAAGTGTCCTCCAATGGCCAGGTACCCCCTATGGGACGGGAAATTTGATCAGGGGATAAGCCCTCCTTCAAGTACTTCTTCAGATTCCTCTCGAAGTTCTCATCCGTGAGTAACCATGGAAGATTTTCCTTCAGGATCTCTAGTCTCTTCTCCATTGGAGCTTGAGATATCTCCTTCCAAATGGAATTGACGAGCTTCTCATAATGAGCTATTGTACCGAGCCTGGAGTAGCCTGATATCTCCCTATTGACCCTACTATGCAAGCTCTTAATCACGTTCACTAAACAATCTTCGGAGGGCGTGCCTCCGTTCAAGCAATCGAGGAAGACCTTCTCGTAGGCCCTAAGTTGTGAGGAGGAGTTGTTCAACTTCTCAATATCCAATGGCTCTACACTCTTCACCCTAATGAGCCCCTTATTCGATAACTCCAGAGCTATAGTAGCCAATATCCTCCCGTAACTTATCTCCCTCCCCTCCAACTTCTTCAGATAAGCGACCTCAGGGGGTCTCAAGTTCTTATTCACTCCGAGGCTCTCAACAGAGACTTCAGGGGGCTTATAGACGGACTTCTCGATGAGGGACTTCACTGTACTCGCTATGAAGAATATCGAGAAGACGACAGCCCCTAAGAATATGAGGCCGATCACAGCAGGGAGGAGACTCTCGCTCTCAGATCCCTTAACGTAAGATCTCACATATTCCTTAGGGAGTGAGACACCTACATCGAACTTATAGCCAGGTGGCAGGTCATGTCTCTCCCAGTAAAGTGCTAGTCTACCATCCTCAAGTAGTATGAGATTATCGTAATCCGGTTGATTCCTGACCTTATTACTATTATCTACTCCGGGTGGGAGGATTATCCAGAGTCTCAGGGATCTCACTCTAGCATCGAACCAAGATGGGATGAACTCGAGCCCAACGTTCCCCGGATTCATCGAATCCTCGTAAATGAAATCCTTGAGCACTACCTCCAAATGGTAAGTTCTAGATTCCCCTGCATTTATTGGAGTTGTTGGATGCATTTTCACAGCATAATAAGACTCCTCGATGACTTTCTCATACTCTACTTCCCTAGCCTCTCCATCCCTCATTTCTAGGGCCTTCATTACATCGAATCTAGAGTTAGGCATCCCTATGGCGACGTATCTAGCTACAGTCCCGGAGGTCACGTGGATCGTCAAGTTGTAAGATAGAAGTACATCCCCAGACTCCTCTATCTCAAGTACCACTGACTCATCTTCCACTTCATAGCTTACCTGGGCCGATGCTATTATCGGAGCGATCATCAGGAGTAACAACACCACTAAGCATAGGTAACGCATCGCGGCTACTACTCCTCCTCACTATATATACTTGAAAGACACACTCTATGCGATGCGTATAGCGAGAGATATCGAATTCCTGAAGGATGAATTGAGGATATTAGCTCTCGGTGAGGAAATAAAGCCTGAGATCAGAAGACTTAATGAGTTAAAATCTGTCCTGATGATGCCCGAATCCTTGGAAAAAGACGGTATAGCCTATATGATGTACAGGGACCTCCCCCCTCTGAGGGGCAGCCCCATCAGGTTGGATGTGACAGCGATACCCCCTTGGAACGTGGGAGGCGAGCTCGCGAAAACGAAGGGCCATTATCATCTCCCTCTGGAAGGGAAGTCCCTCCCCGAGATTTATTACGTTCATTCCGGGAGAGCCATCTTCCTACTGCAGAGGAGGGGAGCTTCCATATATGAGATAGAGGACTTCATAGTGATAGAGGCTGAAGCGGGGCGTTATGTTATGGTGCCACCAGGATACGGGCATGTGAGCGTTAACGCAGGTGAAGATATGCTTGTGATGAGCAACTTGATCCACAGAGGGGTAATGCCCGATTACGAGCCATATGAGATTACGAGGGGTGCGGCATACTATGTGACATCGGATGGGCTCGTCAGGAACCCTAGATATGAAAAAGCTCCTGATCCCAGGTATGAGAAAGGCCCCGAATATAGCTCCCTGGAAGATCTAATGAATGATAGGGGGATCTTAGAGAGGCTAACTGATCCTTAATATCTGTACTCAACTCCTCCTTTCACATGGCCGAAGCCTATCAATCTCCACCTATTCCCTATCCTCGCCGAGATAGCTACCCTTTGATCCAGCTCCGCTACAGCGGGGATCCTCACAAGAAGCCTCATAAGATCATGGCTCATCTCCTTAAGGACGGCCGGAACGGTAGCAGTACCCACATTCAACTGGATGAAATCCCCGCTCTTAGGTTTAGTCACGGGGATCTCCTCCTTCATTCCGACTATCTTATCGAAGAACTTCGCCTCTATGTCGAGCTCCGACCATACTGGTGGCAACTCATTGGGCAAGCCAACGACACTTCCCACCATGTTATCGGCTTTCGTCAGAGCTGGATCCAGGAGGGTTCCCACGCCTATCAGCCCACCTGGATAGGCCTCCTCGAGCGGGGTATCCTCGCTCTTCAGACTCACTATCTTAGTAGTTAAGGGGATGAACTTACCTCCCCTGTAGGCTCCGGGCCTTATCTCTATCTCATCCCCCAACCTGAACCTGCCTTGGATGATGGTCCCTCCCAAGACGCCCCCTACCAGTTTCTCAGGCCTAGTACCGGGTCTATTGACGTCGAAGGATCTTGCTACGTACATCTTGGGAGTTTTAGTCGGATCCCTCTGCGGGGGAGCGAATCTCCTCACCATCTCCCTTATCAAGAAGTCTATATTAACACCATGAAGGGCGGATACAGGTATTATCGGTGGTATCTCATCCAAATTGGCCTCAAGAAATCTCAGAATCTGCTCATAATTTCTTATGGCCTCCTCTTCACTCACCAGCTCTATCTTCGTCTGGACTACTATTATCTGCTTGACCCCCATTATCTTCAGGGCCATCAGATGCTCCCTCGTCTGGGGCTGGGGGACGGGCTCATTAGAGGCTATTATGAAGAGAGCCGCATCCATCAAAGTCGAGCCAGCTAGCATAGTTGCCATCAATGTATCATGGCCCGGACAGTCCACTAGTGATATCTTCCTGAGCAATATCGTCTCACTACCATCGATAGGGCATTTCTTAGAGGTTGTATAGCACTTAGGCTCATCGCATGAAGGACACTTCCTGAGGTCGGCATTGGCATAGCCCAACTTTATAGTTATACCTCTCCTCAACTCCTCGCTGTGTCTCTCAGGCCAGACCCCTGTCAGAGCTTGGACTAGGGTGGACTTGCCATGGTCGACGTGACCAGCAGTACCTACATTCATCTCCGGCTGGAGGATCTCCCTCATTCAATCACCTTAAGAAGCCTCGCTCTTCCCCAAGATCTCCTCGAGGGGTTTATCCCCCTTCTTAATAACTTTAAGGTTTATCTGCCTCATGGCGTCTGAAATAACACTTCCTCTAACTAGCTTAGCCCTCCTCTCCCCTTCCCTCTTAGGATGGAAGCCTGGTGGGGAGGATAGGAGGAGCCTCTTCTTCCCCATCGTAGGTAGGGAGGGGTGCATCGGGAAGCCATCCCTATCGGTCCCTCCAGTTATCCTGAAGGCATATCCCGGTAAGCCGAAGGGATCGCCCGAGATCTCCTCGCCTATCCTCTTGCCTATGAAGTATCTGAGGCTCTCCTTGGGCAATTTGAGGTGAAAAGTTTTTCCAGTACTTGGGTCTCCTATATCGAGCACTAAGAATTCCTCGACGACACCCTTCCTCCTGCTGGACATATTGGATCACCATCGTGAGAACCGAGGAGAATATATAAGCTTCAGCCATCGAGAACTTCATAGCAGCTCTGGGTCGATGAGGTCACTCATCATCAAGAAAGCTCCTGGCATGAGCTGTGAATTGAAACTCAGATCCCCTCTTCATATTGTTTTGAGTCCTTAGAGACACCTTATCCATGAATCTCAAGAAAATTCGATTAATCCTCCTTATCAGCTCTTCCTGAATACTTTATCCATATTATCTTCCTGTAAAGTTCCTTCTCCTCATCACTCATCTTACCGAAGTATATTTCCCTTGATCTCTCATCCTCGAATTCACTGACCTCTGTGTAAAGGGTCTTACCTTCCTTAACGTTCCTCCCCACAACGCCGCCCCTTATCGATACGGCGACCCTCTGCCCCTTCTTCGCCTCCGGTATCCTGTTACCCTCGTGTTGAATATCCAATATGATACCAATTCTCCTCCCACTCTCGCTTATGAGCGGATAGCCAGGCCTTATTGAGCCCGAGAGAACCTCAACACCTACTATAGCCGGATCACTCCTTCTGAAAACGAAATTAGGCAAAACTAAGATTTCAGCAGGAAAAACAGCATGAGAAAGTACTCTTTCCTCCTCTTTTCTCCTCAAATCCTCCAAATAAGACTTGAATTTCTCTATAAGTGTGTAGATTATCACGTCCTCGAAGATAGCGACTCCCCTGGATAATGCCTCCCTCTTTATCTCCTCGCTCACCTTCACGTTGAAGGCTAGTATAGCTGAGTACCTCTCATCGCTCCCCCTGATGACAGAAGCTTCGAATACGTCCGCTTTCGTCACCTCCCCTATATCGGCCCTCCTTATCGGTATCCCCTCCCTCTCAAGTTGAGATATCAGGGCTTCCAAAGTCCCTAATGCATCTGCCTTGACTATCACACCTATCCTGTCTGTTTTTATCACGATCCTCTCAACTTCCTCCTGCACTTCCCTCTTCATCTCCTCGAGCATCGAGGGATCCCTCACCACGTATATAGGGGAGCCAGCTAGCACATCCTCCAGATCCGGAGCTGATATCATGACTCCAGCTGCCGCCGATACCTCATCTATATTCCTGAATTTCTTCGTCATTCTCATCTCTTGGAGGGGCTCTGGGACCAATAAGCTCCTCACCTTAGTCACTATGGGCCCTTTGCTTCCAGCTACTACTATCGTATCTCCTTTCTTAATCGTACCATCATAGATTATCGCGGTCAAGACAGTTCCGAGGCCCGGATGCTGCCTGACCTCGAGCACGGTGCCCTTCCCCTCGTCACTGGTCACCTCGAGCCTATCCAGCATATACCTCTGGACGAGCCCGAAGAGTATAGTCAGCAGGTCAGGAACTCCCTCACCACTCACAGCGCTCGTTGGGACTATCGCGAAAGTTTTCGTGAAATCCTTTATCCTGTCATACCTTTCAGCATTTATCCCGTGCTCCATCAACTGATCCACTACTCTGTAAAGCCTCCTCTCTAGCTCAGCTATGACGGAGGGAGACTGCTCCCTCTCTGAGACTATGAAGGGCCTACCTTCCTGGGATTTCCATCCGTATATCGTGTCTATCTTATTGAGGGCGATGACGAAGGGGACCCTCCTCTCCCTAAGTATGTTTATGGACTCGATAGTTTGGGGTTGAACCCCCCCGTTTATGTCTATGACTAGTATAGCTATGTCAGCGACCGAGCCACCTCTCCTCCTGAGATTTGAGAAAGCTTCGTGTCCGGGTAGATCTATGAAGAGGAGACCCCCAGTTTTGACCTCAAATTTTAAGTTTAAAGCCTCCATAACTGGTCTGCAGACCTCATAGATGACATCAACCGGTATCTCCGATGCGCCGACATGTTGAGTGATCGAGCCCGGCTCCTTACTAGCTACTCTAGTCTTCCTTATGTAATCCAGCAGGGTCGTCTTCCCCGAATCCACATGCCCTAGGACGGAGACGAGGGGCTGTCTGTACCTCTTCTCTGGCAATGGATCACCGTTACTTCTCAGCCTTTCTTATCCATCCCAATTTCTTGGGATTCCTCCCCATCATGTAATTCTTCCTACACTTAGATGAGCAGAAGTAAATGATCGTACCATCCGCCTTGACGTACATCCACCCGAAGCCGGGCTCTACATCCCTCCCGCAGAATGCACACTTCCTCAGGAGAACTGCCATCCAACTCACCTCGGTTTCAGCTTCCTAGCCTCTATCTCCGTCTCCCTCAATATCAGGATATCTCCAACCCTGACCGGTCCCTTCACATTTCTCGTGAGAACCCTTCCCTTGTCCCTTCCAGCCAATATCTTAGCTCTAACTTGGATGACCTCCCCCGCGACACCCGTCCTGCCTATTATCTCGACGACCTCAGCGGGGAAACCCTTATCCTCTTGCGACATCGAGCTCACCCTGAATCAAAAATATTCAGGAGGATTTAAAGGTACCCTAAGCCCCCCTCATCTCCTTGAACTTCTCCTTCAGGGCCTCTAATAAGCTCTTGGCTTGACCCGCATCCACTATAGCTACGGAAGATGCCGATACCTCGAGACCGGAGGCTTTGCCCAACTCCTCCTTGGATGGCACGTAGGCGTAGGGTATCCCCTTGTCCTCACAGAGGAGGGGGAGATGCGCGACTATCTCAGGAGGGTTGACATCCTCCGCTATAACGACGAATTGAGCTTCTCCCCTCTCAACGGCCTTAGTCGTCTCATTGACTCCCTTCCTCAGCTTACCGCCGGTGCTCTTGGACATCTGAACGAGCTCAAGTATCTTAGGTACGAGATCCTTGGGGACCTCGAACTTCACGTAGGAGGGTTTGTCCTTACTCATCCTTCATTCCCCCAGCCAGTGTGACTCAGATGTATAAAAATCTTCCCCTGATCCTGAGCATTGAGAGCAGGGGCTCTAGGAGAATGTAAGCTCTCCTCAGCCTCAGCTGATCCGGGGTAGAGGATCCTGTCAAGAATGTAGCCAGCCTCATCTCAAATTTAAAGCTTCTAATCTTCCTAGATACCCCATCTGCTCCCGATTCGATAGCGGCTTTGAAGAAGGGCCTCGCAGCTCCAGCAGCTTCAGCCCCCAATGCTATGCATTTAGCAGCATCTAAGCCAGATCTCACTCCTCCGGAGCCGATAACAGTTAAGCCGGAGCTAGATGCCTCAATTATAGAGATAGGAGTTGGTATCCCCCATTCAGAGAATCTAATAGAGGCTTCCCTCTCAATAGAATCGCTTGGTGCCCTCTTACCCTCTATAAGAGCCCAGCTTGTACCTCCCTGACCCGCGACATCTACGTACTCAATTCCTATCCTCTTCAGGGTCAGTGAGAGCTCGTAGGATATTCCACTACCAACTTCCTTCACTAAGACGGGGACATCAAGTTCCCTCACTAGATCCCTGAGGGAGATCAGGGAATCGGAGAAGTTCCTATCCCCTTCCGGTTGTATGAGTTCCTGGAGGGGGTTGAGGTGTATGGCTATAGCATCCGCATCTATCATGTCGACCGCTGCTTTGGCGTTATCGACACCCTCCTCCCCTAAGATGTGGGAGATGCCCAAGTTGGCGATTACAGGGACATCCCGAGCTATTTCTCTCACTACCCTATAAGTTCCGACTACGGAATAATCTTTCAAAGCTGCCCTCTGACTCCCAACTCCTATGGCTACTCTCTCGGATTGAGCAGCTCTGGCCAGCGCTTCATTTATCTTCAGAGATGCCTCGTGCCCCCCCGTCATCCCCTCTATCAGGAGGGGAGCCTCGAGCTCGTAACCCAAGAAGCTCCAGTTGAGTTGGGTCTCCTCGAAAGAGGAATCAGGCAGTGCATTATGTATCAGTCTCACGAAATCGAACCACCTGCAATTATTGCTCAGATCAATATCATCGCTCAGCGCTATCTCTATATGCTCGATCTTCCTCCTGTTAATAGAATCCCTCATAACCTGAACACCACGGAGGCATAGCCCACTACGAAGGACTTATCACCGCTCGTCTCAGCGCTCGTGGAATACCTCACTAACTCGCCTTTAGATACACCCTTGAGCTTCGCGAAAGATATAGCTACTGAGACTGGACCCGGCCCGCACATACTCACGTCTAACTCCTGAATTATCCTGAAGAGAGAGTGCACATCCATGTTGAGAATCGCATCTATTGCAGCTCTATCCCTCCTGATGGCCTCTCCCTCGGGCAGGTAGTGGGACATATCTGAGGAGGCTATGACTAATACATCCCTCCCCAGCTTCTCTGAGGCGAGCGCTATGGATTTTCCTAGATCTATTGAGGGCTCGGGTTCCTGTATCGCCATCACTATCGGGAGTATCTTGAGGGAAGCTCCGTATATGGATTGGAGGAATGGAACTTGAACTTCGATGGAGTGCTCCCATGTATGGGCTAGATCATCGAAATCAAGATCCCCGAAGTATCTCGAGATAGCTTCAGCTAGCTCCAAATCCACTTCCACCCTCCCCAGGGGCGTCTCCCAGAACTTGGATTTCGTAGCTGAGAAAGCAGACCCCAGCCCTGTGTGATTGGGTCCTATTATGACGAAAGTCTCTGGGATGCCATCTTGGGCTAATATTGAATATGCTGAAGCAGCAGTTTTTCCAGAGTAAATGTAGCCCGCGTGAGGAACCATCATGGAGGCTATTCTCCTCTCCCCAGCCGGGTTAGGTGATGGTATCCCTCCGGATCCCGCTCCCCTGAAGAGGGAGTCGAGGAGCTTGAGTAGATCATCGCTCCTCGATGGATAAAAGGAGCCAGCTACGGCAGGTTTCCTCAACCCCAACTTCATCTTACTCCCATTATCCTAGTGGCGAACTCCTCATAGCCCTCAGGGAGGTCTCCATCAGGCGGTATCACTTTCCTGTTCCTGAGGACTTCCCTCGTCAGGAGCCAGTAGACGAGAGCTAGCGACCTCCTCCCCTTATTGTTAACTGGGATAGCTAGATCTATGTTCTCGAGCATGTTATCGGCATCCACTAGAGCCACGACGGGGATGCCCATCCTAACGGACTCTATGTGTATCTGCCTGTCCACCCTCGGATCTGAGAGGAGCACTACGTCGGGCTCGAGGTGGAGAGGAGCTTGAGGGTTCGTCAAGGTACCAGGAAGTATCCTCCCAGTTATGTACATAGCACCAGTGTACTCCGCGAACTTCCTGACGGGCTTAAACCCGTATATCCTAGCGGAAACTGCTAGAACCCTATCCGGATCGAATCTCGCTAGGAACTTGCCAGCGGTCCTTATCCTCTCATCTATCTTCCTTATATCTATTATGCAGAGGCCATCGGGCCTGGCCCTGTATATGAACTTCTCCATGTCCTTAGTCCTTATCCCAGTCCCCACGTGCACTCCCGAAAGGAGGTACTTCTGCCTAGGTATGAGGAGATCCTTATCCTCGACTGGAGGAACATTGGCTAAGCTAGTATCATCATATCCCATGGGATCACCTCTCCATCAGGGGCGAGAAGGAGAGCTCCAGATCTGAGAGCTCTATATGGGAGAGGAACATCCTCCTGCAGCAATATCTCTTTATATTCATGGAATCGAGCACCTCTCCTGGATCCTCTCCAGCCATAACCCTCCGGGAGAACTCCTCCCACTTGTCCCCTATCACGCTGCCGCATGTGAAGCATCTTATCGGGAACATACCCACCGAGCGCTTGGGCTAGACTGAGTTATTAAATTATCATGCATCGATCATGAGGGGACCATGACCTTCGAGCTGTGGGTGGAGAAGTACAGGCCGAAAACATTGGATGATGTTGTCGGGCAGGATGATATTATAAGAGCCCTTAAGGGATTTGTTGAGAAGAGATCGATGCCTCATTTACTTTTCGCTGGTCCAGCTGGCACTGGAAAGACGACAACTGCCTTAGCGCTTGCCAACGATCTATATAAATCTGAGGAGCTCGTAGCCGCTAACTATTTGGAGCTCAATGCGAGTGATGAGAGGGGGATAGATACAATAAGGACTAAGATAAAAGACTTCGCTAAGACAGCTCCATTCGGAGAAGTTCCATTCAAGATAATACACTTAGATGAAGCGGATAACTTAACTGCCGATGCCCAGCAGGCCCTGAGGAGAATAATGGAGATGTACTCAGCTACCACAAGATTCATATTCGCCTGCAACTATTCCTCGAAGATAATAGAACCAATACAGTCGAGATGCGCTGTTTTCAGGTTCGGGCCGATACCCGAGGAAGCCATAAAGAACAGGTTGATAATGATAGCTGAGAGGGAGGGGCTCAAGTACACTGAAGATGGGATATCAGCGATAATATATGTTGCGGAAGGGGACTTGAGGAAGGCAATAAACCTGCTTCAAACAGCATCGGCTATGGCGAGTACGGTCGATTCCAAGGTCGTCTACAGAGTAGCGGGTTTAGCGCATCCAGAGGAGGTTAGGGCGATGATAAACTCAGCCCTGAAGGGGAAGTTCCTATCCGCTAGGGAGGCCCTGAGGAACTTGATGATAAACTACGGAATGTCAGCGCAGGACGTCATAAGGCAGCTCAATAGGGAGATAATGGCGAGCAAATCGCTATCGGATAAGGAGAAAGCCATGCTCATGATATTCCTGAGTGAGGTGGACTTCAGAGTCACTGAGGGGGCCCATGGAGATGTCCAGCTGGCTGCTATGCTCGCTAAACTAGTGGAGGTCGGTGAATCCCATGAGAGAGGTGCCGTGGGTAGAGAAACATAGACCCAAGACTCTAGATGAGATAAAGGGGCAGAAGGAAGCTATAGATGAGATAAGGAACTGGATTAAGGATGTGAAAGAGGGAAAAAAGGTAAAGCCCCTCCTGATAGTGGGACCTCCCGGGACCGGGAAGACATCAGCAGCGCACGCTATCGCAAATGAGCTCAATTACGATGCCATAGAGGTAAATGCGAGCGATCTGAGGGATAGAACTCACCTGCAGTATATAGTCGAGAGCTCCGGTGCTGTGAGCTTGCTGAGCGGCAAGAGGAGACTCATAATACTGGATGAGATAGATGCCCTCCCCGGGGAGGGACATGCAATAGCTTCTTTGGTCAAAGAGCTTATATCCAAGGGAATTCCTATCGTCATGACAGCGAATGACCCCTATGAGAGGCATCTATATGAGATAAGGAATCTCTCGATGATGGTGAAGTTCTCCAGGGTCAGATGGCAGAGTGTAGTTAGCGTCCTGAAGGAGATATGCAGGAAGGAGGGACTGAGCGTTCCAGAAGAAGTCCTAAATAAGATAGCTAAATCCTGCCAAGGGGATCTCAGAGCTGCTATAAACGATCTTGAGGGGCTCGTCAAAGGATCTGCTGAGCTCCTCAAATATATTGGGGAGAAGTATGGGAAGAGAGATATAGAGACGGATGTCTTCAAGGTTCTCAGCTCCATATTCTATGGTGAGAACTGCTACCCAGCTTACCTCTCCTCCCTCAATCTAGATATGGATCCCGATATGCTCTTCAGGTGGGTCGAGGAGAACGTAGCCCACGTTTACAGCGGGAGATCATTAGCCAAAGCTTATGAGATGCTCTCGCTCGCCGATATAATGAGAGGGAGGATAATAAGGACCAACAATTGGAGGTTCCTAGCTTATTACACTCAATTTATGACCTTCGGGGTTTGCGCGGCTAAGGAGGGGAGGCCGGAAGGCGAAAAGCTCAGGCCCCCGTCCCTGATAAAGCAGCTATCAGAGACGAAGGAATTGAGATCTAAGACGAAGGAGTTCTTGGAGAAGATAGCTAAGAGAATTCACGTATCCACAGCTGTCGTGAGGATGGAATTGATACCCCTCCTCATAGCGGATGCTAAAGCTGGAGGAAAGCTCATAAGACAACTTGGGAGGGAGCTGGGGATTAGGGAAAGCGATATGAGGGAAATACTCTCAGATATCGAGGAAGTTTATAAATTAGAAGCTGGAGGGAAGGGGGCTTAAATCCTCTCTCAAAATCTCCTTGAGCTTCTCCGCCAGCCTCTCCGCTGGAATCGAGCCCAACGAAATTAGCGTAGACTGTCCCTTCATTCCTTCACCGCTACGCTTCGCCTCCATGAACCCCATGTTCCTCAACTCCCTCACTCTCTTCCACACCGCAGTATATTTGTAGGGGATAACGCCTAGCTCCTCGCATATGAGCTTATATTCCTCCAAGAGGTCCCCCATCTTTATCCATCCCCTACTGGTCATCGCTAACCTTCTAGCGGCAGCTAAGAGTAGTAACTTATCGTGAGTATCCAGCGGCATCAGGGAGTCCTCGGTTATCCCAACTACGCCTATCCTCGCTGCCGCCTCGCTAACCAAATCCGGGGTTATCAAGCTCATGCCCCTCTCTTCAGCGAGCCTCGCAGCGGAGAAGAGTATTTTCAACGCTATCCTAGCGTTCCCAGTGTGCTTAGAAAGCTCAACTACCTTCTCTATCACATCGGAGTCATAGCTTCCATCATACAATGCCTCAGAAGCCCTATAATCTAGTATATCCCTTAACTGCGAAGCGTTATACTTCTCTAAAGTTAGCTTGAGTATCATGAAGCTCTTGATGGAATCATCCAATGTGTATGGAGGATCCCACCTCGCTACAGCAACTAAAGTTGGGCTCTTAGTCGCTCCTCCCTCATGAAGCCTCAAAAGCGTGTATACTAGGGTCTCCCCCTCCCTCAAGTACTCTATCTCATCCAATATTATGAGGAGAGGCTTTCCCTCTCTGCTCATTATCTTCTCCAGCATCAGGACCATTTCCTCATAGCTGAGCCCCCTCTCGGGAACTCCAGGGATTATAGAAGCTATTATCTTTTGAAGGGCGGAAGAAGGGGAGCGATAAGTCCTGCAATTTATATGGACCGTTCCAATACCTAGATTTGAGAGCTTGCTAGCCGATAGCTTTGCTACTGATGTTTTACCTATCCCTGGCTCCCCTTTCAGTAGAGCGAGGCCTTCATTTAGCTCATATCCTGATGATAGAGTATTATAGAGAATCTCAACCTCTTTCTCCCTATGAGGCAGCTTGCTCGGGGTATATGAGTCGGAGAAGAACCTGGGATCCCTCACTATAGGTATGGTCACACCCAGGCTAAGGGCCTTAATGAAATTAATTTCATTTCGGCACTACATGACAGGGGAGGGGTATGCGAAAGTATTACCCCCTCCTAGTTCTCACAAAATAAAAGACTATCTCGGCGATCACGATTAGAGCGGATATTATCAGGACGATAGTATCTAAACTGACCGGTAGCTTAGGTATCCCATTAGCTAGGCTCAATGCATAGTCCAGGCTCCTGTTCAGGGAATACGGGGCTCTAGTGGAGTACCAGTAAAATAAGTCGAAGAGTTCCCTAGCTTTAGCTTTTCCACTCTCATCTAGAGGAATTAAGGCTTGCTTCCTCAGGTCCGATATGCTCCTCCTCAAGGAGTTTAACTTCTCAACTTCATCCTTCGTCAGATTCACAGCTCCTATGAAGAACCAACCGCTGTACCCTGTTGTCCCCCTAGTGTCAACTAATGGATTCCTTATGATCCAGGAAGCCACTACCCTCATGCCATCGCTCGAGTTGACTGTGTATACTGAGTTAGGTGTGGGTCTAACTACGCTTATCACGTAATCCTTGGGAAGGACCACCGATACATTCAGGAGATCTACCTCCTTCACATATATCTTCGATAAATTGCACATATCCTCCCTAGTGGAATAGATGATACCCTTCCTCCCTTGGCTTATCTTGGGAGCCCCCTTCCTAGCCTCTAGCTCCACTGTGAGCGTTAAACTCACTCTCTTCGTATAATTTCCCTCTTTTTCCCTCGATATCTTAGCTTCCATCTTAGTGGGATAGAATTCGAAGTCCCCTGCTATGAATGGGCCATTCACGTTATTCTTCACATGATCAATGAAACCTTTCGTGTAGTTTTCCTCCCCTCCTGGGTATTTTGAGAGTAAATTCTCTATATCATTTGCCATCATCCCGTACCAGCTGTAATTGAGGATGAGCGTCGCTTTTGATTCCGTTTGGAAGAAAACTCTGAGCTCAGTAGTGATATAGTAGGGCTTATCGGATAGGATATCTGCATCAGCCGAGATCAGAGGAGCAAGGAGCGTCATAAGGGCGAGAGAGGCTATTATCACTCCCTTAACTTTTTCCATCGGAGTCACCTTACCCTGGAGTCGTATAGCATTTTTTACTGGATAGAAGCATATATAAATTCAATACGTCACTCAACTTGGGGAAGTGAGAGAGGGTAAATAAATGCCTGATGAGAGTGACATCAAGGTGATTGAGGCTGGCTATCTGAGATGGATGCTTAGAGCAAACCCTTTCGCTTATTTAAGCAGTGAGAGCCTTGAGGAAGTTAAGGAAGTTCATGTGGATACTGATATAGACGAGAAATTAGCTGATATTCTCGATAAGGTCGTCAGGGATGGGGAGAAGAGGTTAATTTTCCTAGTTGGGGAGTTCGGAACTGGGAAAACTCATAGATTGAGGCTAATCGGTGAAATATTGGAGGAGGCCTCCACGTTCTATGTTAAGATAGATGTCGATGATTTCAACACAGCTATATACAGGATCGCCCATGTGGTCAAGAGCGGAATACCTGCCAAGCTGCTGAAGAGGAGGATTCCCAAGGATCCCGATCAGTTGATGGAGATCATAGTAGATGAGCTCAATAGCTATGATCTGGCAGTCCTCCTCCTAGATGAAGTAGAGAACGTTGTCGTATTTGGGACCAGGAAGGACGCTGAGCTCTTCTCTAAAGCTATCTCAAGGATCTTCCAAGGACTCAATGGGGGTAAAGCAATAGTCATAGGCTGCATCCCTCCAGCCTACGATATAATGAAGAGGCTCATAGATGTCCCCCATGAGAAGATCGAGATGAGGAGGCTCAGCCCTGCTGAAGCTAGCAGGATCCTGAAGAAGAGGTTAGAATATTATAGAGTTTTGATGAACAAGGAAGCTAGGGACTTCGGGTTAGATGAACCATTCACAGAGGATCTCGTCATTAAGATGAATGAAATGGCGGGGGGAAATCCTAGGAAGTTGATGAAGCTTGCTAGAAATGTCTTAGCTGTGTTGACTAAGGAATTGAGGGAAAGCGGGAAATTGAGCAAGGAGAAAGTCCTTCAAATAGTTAAGTCAGCGGATGAGGGCAAGGAAACCCCACCCGAAGGAGGGATCTTAGAGGAAAAAGTGCCTGATGGTTTAAAGGAAGAGTTCGATGCCCTAAGGAAGAAATTCCCACCAGGGACATCTTTTTCATTACTGGAGGCCTCAAGGGTCTGGGGTTTGAAGCTGATCGAGGCTAATGCCTTGATCTCGGAGCTAATGAGGGAAGGGCTCGTCTATAAGACTGAAACGGGCAGGTACTCGATAAAGGGCAGTAAAATTTAGTGAAACTCTCTCAAGGAGCGCTATGTATCATCTGCTACCGGATATATTCCTCAATCACGGAGATACTCAAATATAGAATTGATGCAAATTGGTAAAAGTATTTTATTTTTTCCTCTCAAGAGATTCCAAAACTCTCCTCCAGAACTCCAAAGTCTGTTTGAGATCTAGCCCTTCAAAGGGTTCCTCATATATGAACTCGAGGATAGCGCTCCTCAACTTATTCACCTCCGAGCTCTCATGCAGGATCAACTTGCTCAAGATATCCCCATCCTCATAACCCTGATCTATCTCCTCAACTAGGGTGAGGAGATGCTTCCTGAGGATGGGATCCTCCACTTCGGATATAGACTTCCTTATCCCTTCGATCTTACTCCTATCAACCTCTTCACCGGCCTTTACCCTCCTTATGATATCGCTCAAATCCCTGATAACCCTATCATCCATACTGCATCACTTAACTTCGGGCTTAAAAATATTTTGAAGCCCCGGCGAGTTCCCCGAGAATCTATTCAAGCCCATGGGGGGATCACTCTAGAAAGCGGACCAGCTCAATCTTTAAATTATCCCTCCGAAATCTCTCCAACAGGCGGTGGATGAGGTAAACGGCCCGCTGAACTATGAAGATGATCTTGAGTACTGACCCGCCGTTCTGGTTTAGCATTAACTTTTATCCCTTCTCTCATAGGGCCTTCGGGGTGAACGGATGAATCCCCCAAATCTCTCTTCTCTGCCCGGCTCCGGGCTTTTCCTCACACATCGGGCACGGCTCGAAAATGGGATCATTATTTTAAACTTAGCATCACTGAAGTTATTAAACTTACGCTAAATGGAAGCAATTTCTAACACCTGCTTCACGAATTTCACCGTGGATCATTGAGGGAGCCATCATCTCGAGATCCAATAGAATGAGTTCATCATGATGACCTCATCTACAGACTCCCTGCTGAGCGGCAGTTCATCCACGGATCTCACTTGCAAGCTCTCTACGCCTCCAGGAAAATTCATTATACACTCGCCGGGAGCTAGAGTCAGTATTTTATCCACAATATTCTTCTCCCTCATGAAGGTCCTCAGGAACTTTAGGTCGCTCGGGGATTCGACCTTATGGATTATCTTAATTCCAGTGTTCCTCACAGCTCCTTCAGGTATCTCAGAGAGGCTCTGGGAGACCAATACTAGTGCGACTCCGAACTTCCTGAGCTCTGCGAATAGCCTACTGATGAGCTCCATGCCTATCTGATCCTTATAATACGGGATCAACTTTTCAGCTTCCTCGAGGACAACTATTAGCTTAGGATATCTGGACTTGGCCTCCTCCCTTATGTAATAATCCTTTATCCTTTTCAAAGTAAAGAACGCTATTAGCCGCTTCTGAAGGTCGCTCTCTACATCCCCTAACTCCAGGAGTGTGGGGACTTCCTCAAAACCGGTTGAGAGTATATTATCACATTTGAAAATAGCCTCCCCATCCCCCGAGACTAATGGTTCAAGCTTCCTCACGAGCGAAGCTCTGCTCTCCTCCTCAGGTTGGGAGCTCGTCGAGAAACCCTTAATCTCCATCAGTAAATCGTACATATTTGGCGGATTTTTCTCACTTGAGATATCGCTCAGCCTTCTTAAAGCCTTCAGGAGTAAGTAGAACTGGGAGGGTGTGAGATCTAGGAGGGAGGATAACGTCTCAGCTACCAGGAATATTTCCTTCTCCCCTTTAGGTATTGAAATCAGCGGATTTATGCATATCTGCGGATATCCCGCTCTACTGCAGAATATCCTGCCCCCCATCCCGAAGATCAAGTTCCGATACTCCCAGTGGGAGTCGAGCACTAAGGATGGTATCCCAAGGTTCCAGGCTTCATAGATAATTCTCTTGACTGTCGTCGTTTTTCCAGATCCTGTCTGCCCGATCACGAGGATATGCTTAGTTAACTCGCCTACAGGAATTCCTATGACCCTACCTTTCCTCTCCCCGAGCTCCAGCAAGGGCTCATCCCTCTCAGGGTTCCTTCCAACACCTATAGATGCCACCTCACTCTCGTCGCAAATTTCAATTATTTCCTGAGCTAGATCGGGATTCAAGTTCCTCTCCATGAGCTCTATCTTGAACCCTTCTGAGGTACTGTTTATAGCTGAAGCTCCCGCTCTTATCATCTCTCTATCCTTCCCCAGGAGGAGCACTTTGTACGCAACCTTCCCGGGGCTCCTCCCCATAAGTCCGCTCCTCCCAATCGATATTAAAAATATTATCCTCAATCCCATTCCTTCTGCAATATCTTTCAACTTATTCAGGTTTATATTAGCGTCTTTATCATAAACAGAGAGCCTAGCTGGAACTACTAGGGGGCCCTTACGGGGCGATAGCCTCCTCATCTTGATCAGGATGATGAAGGATGCGGCAGCGAGTATCATGACTAAATATATCGATAAGTTCATTAAAATTTTCAATATATTTCCGTAATTCTTATAAAGCAATAGGACCATTAGAGCTGCGATTAATAAGTAGACATCCAAATCTTCCCTCTTCATCTCTCTCCCTCCATCCTGGAGATCCTCTCCTCGATAGACTCTATCCTCCTCATCACTTCCTCAAGTTTGAAGAATAGATACTCTATCTGATTCTTCAAAGTCTCTATCTCGAAGAAGAACTCCTCATCCATCTCTAATCAGCCTCTTCACCCTATTAATTGAGCTAACACTCACGCCCAGGCTTAAAGCTATCTCTTTCATCGGAATTCGGAGGCCGATCCTCCTGGATGCGAAGTAAACAGCTAAAGCTGCTATATGAATGGGATTACGCCCTAACAGAAGCTCCCTTCTCCTCAGGATTTTCACCATCTCTCTCTTAGCGTTTATCATGAGCCTCTCCCTAACTAAAGGCGGCAGCTCCCTTCCTACCTTCATCAAGACATAGTTGAGGTAGGAGTCCCATTGGACTCCGCCGCTCTTCATATTGCTCAGGGATCTGAGTAAAGCCCTACGCGATGCCCTAATCCCAGCTTCCTCCATTATCCTCCTGACGGGAATAGCGAATCCATATATCCTGCTCGCTAAAGCTACACTAGCTACAGCTGCCAGGCGCATCCGATTCCCGCTAACCCTATATCTTCTGAATAATTCGTTTGCGAGCCTCTCAACTTCCTCAGGGAGTCCCAGCTCTTTAATTATCTCATCGAGGGCCCTATTCCTTACTTCAGGGAGCTTCCCGTATCCCTCGAAACCCGTCCCTAAGAACTCCTCTTCCATCACGATGGTATTTATGCTCACAAATATTAATCTTTTCCTCCAGAAAAATAAAAAAATAGTTTCACAATCAGGCAAACTTTATCGTTAGATAGACCTCCTCTCCCTGGCTCAGTTTGAACGGCGCTGCTTTTGAGTAAGTCAACTTCATCAGAAGCCCATGGAAAGATATTTCAATAGTTCTGGAAGAATCATCAAATTTATAGACAACTCCTTTCATTATTATATCTCCCTCACCCTCCTCTCCCAGCGTTAAATCAGCCTCCATGCCCTCCTTCAGGTCGATGAGACCCTTCGGAAACTCCAGAGTCGCCTCGAACGACCTATCCAGTGATTCGAAACTCAATATATTTATATCGAATATTGGATCACTCCTAACCGAACTCAGCCTGACTTTACTCAAGTAACTTTCACCTAAGCTTCGCGGGGCATTCAGATTAAAAAGCGATTCGCTTATGATAGGATGATCGACCGAGTGCTCCAACTGAATTCCAAGTTGAGGTACCTCTCGAGGCAGGCCATATTCGGAAGTCCTGATGATGAGATAATAGAGGAGCTGAGAGATCTGTTCAGGGAGATATATGATGAGATAGGTAGACCGGATAGGGTGAAGATGATAGAGGAATCCCTAGAGGTAGATCGGAGGATGGGCCTGAAGTATGCTCTCTCCAATTTATCTGAAGATATAGCTGAGTTCCTATATAAGAGGATCAATAGATCCTAGCCCTTAGTAGCTATGTAAACCTTCAGAAGTCTCTCATCTACTACTATCATCTCCCTGATGTACTTAACCGTAGAGTACGGTATGAGGACATTCCCCTTCCTATCTCTCTTCAGTTTCTGCAGCAACGCATCAGCGGCACCCCTATTGCTCCTGATTATTATCGATATCACCTTTCCCGATATCTCATCAACGACTAGATCGGTAACCTCACCTAGCAGGAGCCCCTGATCCGTGATGACAGGCTTATTAGCTAATCTAGCAATCGAATACCTCGCCATTTTCCCACCTTTTTGGTGGGCCGGGTGGGACTCGAACCCACGGCCTCCGCCTCGTCAAGGCGGCGTCATAGCCACTAGACCACCGGCCCCCTGCTTAAGGATCTTACCTAAATAAAAATTTCCCCGGGCATTGTATAGAGACCTTATTAATAACAAAAATACTACTTTAAGAAAATTTATCATTAAAATTTATGAAAATTTTTTAGCATAGAATTTAGTATTTATAAACTAAATGATAATTTTTATAAATTTTTTATTGATTATCACGAAGGGAGTCTCGATCATATCTCCTCCAGTATCGAGAGGAAATCCTGAGACCAGTTGAACCTTCCAACTCCTTTCTTAATACCTCTCAGGGCATCATAAATTTCCTCATCATTTCCCTCACAACCATCTATCTCAACTATCTTATCGACATCAGCTATCTGCATGGCATCGAAGAGAGGCCCATCTATGGCTTCATACTCCAAGTTCTCCCTTATCTTGCTCTTCGAATATCCTCTCCCCCTCAGCCTCTCGAGGAGTATTGAAGGCCTGCATCTCACAACGATCACTAAGGAGACCTTGTCCTGGGGGATCGCGTATGGGCTTATCGTCTCAACTACGATAGTATCTTCAATCCTAGATAACTCCTCCCTGACCCTCTCCTCATCTATTATATAGGATCCTCTCTCCTCATCCCTGCCCAGAACGTAGCCCTTCTCCAACGACAGCTCTCCAACATTCAAATATCTACATCCCAAACTCTCAGCTATGAGTTTAGCTACCCTCGTCTTCCCCGATCCCGGAGTGCCTATAACTACGATCAATCCCGAAATATTTATATTTCCCATATGTCCCTCACCTAGGCTCCGGTGGTGTAGCCCGGTCAAGCATAGGGGCCTCTCGAGCCCCAGACCCGGGTTCAAATCCCGGCCGGAGCATCAACAATTTTTGAAAATTAATAGGGTAATTTCCCGAAAAGCGTGGTGACGGGATCGAAGGAAGCTAAGGAAACTAGAGCTGTCCAGAGCAAATAGGCTACGAGTGCAGCGAATAACAACCGTATAGGCTGCTTGTTATAAGCGGGTATCAGTAAGAAGAGCGCTTGAATCAATACGAGTGTGAGGTAAAAGTTGCTCAAGATGAAATCGAGCGGCTGCATCCAAACTATCATCACCCAGACCCCTAGTTCGGCTATGAATAATGAGATGGGGAAGGTGAATAGAGCGAGCAATGAACCATAAATTGCCTCCTCTATTGCAGCTTTTACAGATGGGGAGACTTTTCTTCTCCTCCTAGCGGCAGGAACTCTTCTCCAACTCCTCCCTGATAGCATGATTTCACCTCACTGAGCTACCCACCCTCTTCCCCTCCAAGAGGTCGATTAAAGCCATCGGTTCATCAGCACTTAAAATTATCGTCTTTATAGACGATCTCCTGAGGATCTTTATTGATGTAATGTCGAGCAACTCATATCTCCCCGGATCATAGGATTTCCCCATTACGAGCTTCTCAAGTGAATCGTAGCTGAGCTCTTCTATCCTCTTGGCCCCAGGATTCTTCCTCGGATCCTCTTCATATATGCCATCCACTCCGGTCATCTTAACCAACGTATCGTAACCTAGCCTCTCAGCTATTATAGCGGCTACAGCATCCGTAGAATAGCCCGGATGGATGCCGCCTGAGACTGGTATCCTACTCATAGAGGCAGCTAAGGCCGCTTCCTCATAACTCTCAACGACCTTCGGGTAAGCTAGATCACCTAAAGCGGATATTGTGAGGAGAGCGTGCAATCTAGTCACAAGTATCCCAGCGTAATCCTGCATGTATTTGCTTCCTCCAGCATTTCTAACAGCTTCTATGTATTTTCTAGCGATCTCACTCCCTCCTGTTACTATAGCTAAGCTCATCCCTCTTCCATGAACCTCCTTAATGGATTCAATTACCCTATTGAACCTACTGGAGTCCTCAAATATCCCTTCGAATACCCTACCTCCTAGGAGTAGGACGATACCCCTCAAACTACCACCTCAGTAGAACCTGATGGCCCTCTCCAATCTGGAGAGCAGCACTATTCCACTCTCCTCGGATTCGTCCAATATCCTATAGCCGGTGAGATCCGAGAGCCTATAAGCGAACTCCCTGACCTCATGGTGCCAGGGCATATTCCACTTATTGAGCCTCCTCCTCGAGTATCCCACCCACTCATAAGCTTTGGGCTCCACATAAGTCGGCTGGTACCTTTTTATCAATTCTGAGAACTCCTCCAAGGTCCTCTCATCCATATTGAGTCCCTTCATAAGGGGTATCCTAATTACAGTCGGGCATGAGAGTGATTGGAGGAGCTCTAACGTCCTTATAAGCCTGCTCCATGCATCTGGCCATATTGGCCTAGTTATCTCAGCGTATAGCTTCTCGTTAGGAGCGGGAACTGTCACATAGAGTTGAGTTGGCTCTCTCTCCAATCCCTCTATCCTCTCGGGCATGGTACCGTTGGTGACTATGAAGGTGGTCATCCCCCTCTTGGAGAAGGCCTCCACTAGCCCTCCTATGAATGGATAGAGGGTCGGCTCCCCGGTCAGGGATATAGCTGCGTGCTTGGGCTCCTCAGCCTCCCTAACCCAATCCTTATTGAAGACCCTCACGCCCTTATACCCCTGCACTAGCATCCTGTGGACTCTCACGCTCTCCTCAGATATCTCCTCAGGATCGTCCCACTTGCCCTCAGGCACCTCGACCCATCTCTGAGACATGGGCACATCGCTAGCGTTCAACCTCCAGCAGTAAACGCACTGCATATTGCAGAATGAAGCGGTAGGGGTCATCTGGATGCATCTCCAAGTCGGTATACCGAAGAATTTATTCTTGTAGCAGGTCTTCCCCTCCATTATAGATTTCCTAAACCAATAGCAGGGCTTCACAGCTGAATGATTGAGGATGAATTTGTAGCCCTGCTTCTCCATCAACTTCCTCACATGCGAGGGGGTACTCACGCCTAAGGCCAACATCTTTTATCATGCTATGTCGCATGCTACCGATAAAAATGATGTTGAGGGAGCAACTTAGGTTGGCGATCAGGGAAATGGAGGAGCTCAATGAGGTAAGGGAGGAGGCAATAAGAAACTCGAGGAGATGGATATCGATAGCCAGGAACTCCATACTGGAATCTAGGGAGTTCAGGAACCTTAGGAATGTTGAGAAGACGTTATTAGAATCATTGAGGGATGTGAGGGAGTTCATAGGGGAGCTTAAATCGAAACCCGGCTTCTCTGAGTTGGCAGCTAGCGTAGTACAGGATGCAGTCCAGGAGTTAGTCGAGGGAATAGTCCTCTGCAAGATAGTGATGGGTGAGGAGGTGCCTAATCACATTGAGCTAGGTGTTGGGGCTAGGGAATACTTATTGGGGGTGAGCGATGTAGTGGGAGAGCTCAGGAGGATAGCTCTCCACTATCTGAAGGAGGGGAATGTTAGAGGAGCCGAGGAGCTCGTAGAGATCATGGAGGAGATATATGAAGGGATAAATTCCGCCGTCTTCCCGGATTCTCTGATACCACTGAGGAGGAAGGTGGATGAGGCTAGGATCATGATAGAGAAAACAACATCGGAGATCATATTCGTTAAATCGAGCAGGAGGGATGGAATTGATGGCAGATAGAATGGATCCCTTCGTAACATATTTAATAGTAACTCTCGCGTTACTTGGAGCGACTAAGAGGCCCGTGAAGGTCACGGAACTCGGGAAGCATATGGGGGTCTCCAGGGCGACACTATCGAGATGGGTTTCGAGGGCTGAGGAGCTCGGATTCATAAAAGTATCATCAAAGAAAGTTCAGTTTATCCTACTGTCCGATAAATCCCTGGATTTCTTACTTTCATTGAAGGAATCTTTGGAAGGCGTGGAATGGGGGGAGGTCGTGATAATGGGGGAAGTTTTCTCGGGGATGGGTGAGGGGGCCTATTACATGTCCAGGAAGGGATATTCATCAGCTTTCGCTAAGATGATAGGCTACGAGCCATACCCCGGGACTCTAAACTTGAGGGTTAGCGCTGAGGATACGAGGAAGATCGATGATTGGAGGAGGAGGGTAATGCCTAAAGTAGTACAGGGGTTCTCTGAGGAGGGAAGGACCTTCGGGGAGGTCGAAGTGTACCCTGTGAAGATCAATAGCGAGATAGAGGCTTATTCGATATTCCCGAGGAGGAGGCATTACGGCTTCGATGTGCTGGAGATAATTCATAAAGAAAACCTTAGGAAGCTCCTTGGATTAAAAGATGGCGATTTTATAGCTATAACACTGAAGAAATGGTCATGAACTTCAATGATCTCTGGGACTTCATGGCGGAGTTCATGCGGGAATCCTTCAAGAGGAGAAGCTAATCTTTGCGAAGATCGATTGGGCATGAGAGCCTTGGGAGAGTTTATACGGAAAGTTCAAGAAGAGCTGCCGTTCTGCTGAAAGTTTTCCAATTAAATTTCAAGTGATCTCTCAATTTCTCGCGATTCATACAATATGCTTTCTTGAGGCTAATGAATTAGCCAGTAATATGAGAAATCAAGCGAAATTTCCCGAAAATTATCGAGGAGTGGGCCGGGTGGGACTCGAACCCACGACCTCCGCCGTGTGAGGGCGGCGTCATAGCCACTAGACCACCGGCCCCCTTGCTTAACTATGCTCAAATTTTAAAAGTTTCCCTCTTTAAGGTGGTCGCTATCAAGAGAGCAATCCCCTCACGGCATGGCCTGTAGGACATCTCACGACTCCTCTGTAATATGGACAGAAGGAGCAGGATGGGGAGTTGCCCCAGCAATCATATTCATTGCTCTCTGAGATCCCGCATCCCTCCCAAGCCGGGCAGTCATGGCATGATGGATAATTGGAGAGCTTTACGAATGATCTGAAGATCACATAATCTTCTGAGAACCAGATTTCCCTTAAACTTCTCTCTCTCAAATTACCAAAGCTTATCTGTCTCACCTGAACTTCCTTTCCTTCAATCCAAGCTCTATAGTCGTGGAGTGCGAAAAGGCAGGGGGAGACATCTCCCTCATAAGTTATAGCGAGGGAATCCCCTTCAACGAAGGGGCACCACCTATCGCTCCTGTAATAAAACGAGGGAGCCAGTAGCTTCATGTTATTCGAAGTAGCGAGGATCCAGGACCCCCTCATGACATCTGAGACGTGATCCACCTCAACCCTACCATATAACTTTTCTTCACTCATCTTCTCACTAGTGGGGATGAGATTCGAGGTCAATATCCCCCTTATGCCCAGTTCAGAGGCCCACCTCACTAAGGAGGGGAGGGCCTCGTAAGTATCCTTCAGAAGGACCGTGGAGATCCAGACCCTCACCCCCTCCTTAACTAGGGATCTCACAGTATCATTTAACCTCTCAAATTCGAATCCCCTCACTCTGGAGTATAACAAGGGATCTGAAGCCTCCAAGCTGACGAAAACGTTCTTGAAGTTCTCAGATATGCATCTCAGCTTGCTCCCTATGATCGTGCCGTTAGTCACTAAATTGAGCTCGAAATCCCTAGATGCCATGCTCGAGAATTCCTCGAATTTCGGATGGAAAGTGGGCTCCCCAAACCCATCGAACCATACGCTCTTAACCCCCATATCCTTGAGCTCAGAGAGTATTTTCTCAAAGAGGTTCGAATCCATGAAGCCCGATCTCTCGAACCACCTCCTGTAACAGATCGTGCAATTCAAGTTACACTCGTTAGTTAGCTCTATATGAGCCTCCTTAGGGGTTTCGAGATCCGGGATGAAGTAACCTCCCTTTATCCTTATCCTCATCAAGGTGATCCGAGGGGAAGGAAATAAAAAATTTTTTTCACGCAGATGGTTTCAAATTGTAGTGGGAAGGTTAATTCTGCTATTAATAGCTTCTCAGCTCACCTAACTTCAAAATCTCGTGCTAAGTGAGAGAGCTATTTACCAGCATGCCCCATTCAGAGGGCCGATGCTCCCTCAGCAGGAGAAGCCTCTAGAATCGTAGCAGGGACTCCTATCCTCTTAAATTCATCCCTCAGCACTCTGGAGACTCTAGGGCAATCCTCGCATAGGATGAGGATACTCGGGCCTGCTCCACTTATCGAAACACCGAGAGCTCCATTCTCAAGTGCCCTCCTCCTCAGTTCATCGAATCCGGGGATCGATCGCGACCTGCACTCATCTATGAAGGAGTAATTCATCCCCTCCCCGAAGATCCTAGCATCATTCAAAGCTATACCTAGCATGAGGTGGGAGAGGTGTAAGCAGTGCTTTGAGAACTTATCTAGAGGCACTTCCTTAGGTATCAAATTCCTCATGTACTCGGTCTTGTTCTCAGGGACGTCGATCCACGGTATCGCCAATAGGAACTCGAAGTCCGGTTTGAACTTGAGTACCTCCCTCCCTATTACGACTAGCCCACCGAAAAGGGAAGGAGCAACGTTATCTGGATGTGCTGATCCAGAAGAAATTCTCTCACCCTCACTAGCTGCTTTAACTAACTCCTCATCCTTCAAAACGCCTCCTAGCAAGATATCTATAGCTCTCACGGTGGCGGCAGCGGAAGCGCCGCTGCTACCGAGCCCCCTCCTAGGGGGGACTCCCTTCCATATACTTATCTTAGCATCTAACCTCTGCTCAGCTAACTTCAGGGCTGCTCTAGCAGCCTCAGCTGCGGAGTTCCTCTCTCCTAAGGGTATTGAGTTTGAATAGGGTCCCCTGACATCCACGACCTCGGCCCTGCCATCCCCTTTAACGAGCTCCACCTCGACTATATCGTGGAAAGCATTCAGGGCCAGCCCAACTATATCGTAACCAGGTCCCAAGTTAGCGCTAGAGCAGAAAGCCCTCACCCTCGTCCGATCACCCTCCTTATCTCCTCAACAGCTTCCTCCACGCTCGATGCCTCAATCGGCCTCGGAGTGGGTATTATATCGGGATCCTTCAGAGCGTGGCCCGTGGCTATTAGCACCACTCTCTCATCCTCGCCTATCTCCCTCCCTAAGAGGTTCAGGTAAGCCGCGTATGGAGCTGCTGATGCGGGTTCGACGCCAATTCCCATCCTCCCCAGCATCATCTGGGCTTCCAATATCTCCTGATCACTCACATCAGTCGCTATGCCATTGCTCTCCTCGAGAGCCAGCAACGCCTTAGGCCAGTTCACCGGTTTCCCTATCCTTATAGCCGTAGCAACCGTCTCAGGCCTCTCGAAGAACTCCATCCTCCCCTCTCTGAATGCCCTGACTATAGGAGAAGCTCCGCGAGCCTGCACTCCCACGAGTCTGGGGAGCCTATCGATCAGCCCCAGGCTCTTGAGCTCCTTGAACCCCTTCCATAAAGCTGATATATTCCCAGCATTACCCACCGGTAAGATTACCCAATCCGGGACACCTAGCTCATCCGATATCTCATAAGCTAAAGTCTTCTGACCTTCCAACCTCCAGGGGTTGAATGAGTTGAGTGGGTAAAGTCCCAATTCCTTTCCAGATGCCTCTATTACCGCCTCTAGGGCTTCGTCGAAGGAGCCGCTTATCTCCACTACTGTAGCTCCATGAAGGGAAGCTTGCGCGAGCTTTCCCTTAGCTACCTTACCCTTAGGCAGGACTATGAAGCTCTTCAAACCTGCTCTAGCAGCATAAGCTGACATAGAGGCCGCTGTATTACCTGTGGAGGCGCAGATAACGCTCTTAACCCCTATCTCCTTCGCCACGCTTATAGCGACAGACATGCCTCTGTCCTTGAAAGATCCAGTGGGATTGGCCCCCTCGAACTTGACGAACAAGTTGCTCTTAAGCTCTATGAGGGGGGTTCCTCCCTCCCCCATCGTCACTTGATACCTCACCCTGGGGAGGAGCTCCCTATACCTCCAAACACCGAACTTCCTGCCCCTGAAATCCTCCCAAGAGACCTCAACATCGTTGAGCTTCGGTTCGAGCAGCCCCTTGCATGAGGGGCACCTCATTAACCAGGGATCCGGCTTATACGTAGCCCCGCAGCTCAGGCATCTGAGCACGTAACCTTCGAGCATTGAGGGGGACGAGTAAACTAGATTAATAACTTAATCCTCAATAATTCTTGGGGTGTCACCTTGGACCCTGTCGAAGCGTATGGGAGGGTTAAATCATCGATATTGGAGCATCATAAGTGGTTCGATTCATCCCTTCCGATGATAGCGAGTGAGAACGTCACAAGCCCAGCTGTTAGGAAGGCCATGACATCAGATTTCGGTCACAGATATGCTGAGGGATGGGTCGGGGAGAGGGTCTACGCGGGAACTAAGTACATAGATGAAGTAGAATCGATAGCTATGGAGCTCGTTAAGAGACTTTTCAACGTTAAATTCGCTGATGTAAGGCCAATAAGCGGTGTAATCGCAAATTTAGCGGTATATACTGCATTCACTAACCCGGGTGATGTAGCCATGGCCCTCCCGATAACGAAGGGAGGGCACATAAGCATGGGACCCCTGAGGGGGAGCGAGGGTCAGTTCATAGGGGGGACTGCTGGGGCTGTCAGAGGGCTGGATGTCAAGTACCTGGCTTTCGATGATCATAACATGAATGTAGATGTTGATAAGAGCATAAAGAGGATAGAGGAGAACAAGCCCAAGTTAGTTATATTAGGGGGGAGTGTGATACTCTTCCCCCATCCTGTGAAGGAGCTCTCAGATGTATGCAAGTCAGTAGGGGCTCTTCTGCACTATGATGCAGCTCATGTAGCTGGCCTCATAGCTGGGAAGCAGTTCCAACAGCCTATGGAGGAAGGAGCGGATGTGATGACCATGAGCACTCATAAGACTTTCTTCGGACCTCAGCATGGAGCAGTCATTACTAACGATGAGGAGAAATTCGAGAGGATAAAATTGGCCAACTTCCCCGGTCTGCTGAGCAATCACCACCTGCACTCTGTAGCGGCATTAGCATTAGCTGCAGCTGAGATGTTAGCATTCGGGGAGGAGTACGCGAGAGCGGTAGTGAGGAACGCTAAAGCCTTAGCTCAGGCACTCCATGACGAGGGCTTCTCAGTAGTAGCTGAGCATCTGGGCTTCACGCAATCTCATCAAGTGCTCCTCGATGTGGACGCCCTTGGAGGAGGTTATAGATGCGAGAAGCTTCTGGAAGAGGCGAATATAATAGTGAATAGGAACTTGCTGCCCTGGGACATAAAGAGAGGAAGGAGCTTCAAGGATCCCGGTGGCTTGAGGCTCGGTGTCTCTGAGTTGACGAGGCTGGGCATGGGGGAGGAGGAGATGAAGGAAATAGCTAAGCTCTACAGGAAGGTCCTCTTGGATAGGGAAGATCCTAAGAAGGTAGCTGGGGAAGTGAGTGAGCTGAGAAAGAGGTTCAGGAACGTCAAGTATGCGTTCGAGGAGGGTCCGGCTTACGAATATTGAGGATCTAATGAAGGATAGAAGGAGGGGGTCCCTAGAGATATTCGAGAATGCCCTCAATATCCTGATGAATATGGAAGATCCCTGCAATCACGCTCTAATGCTAGCTAGGGCCCATCCCGAGATGTCGGCTCTCGAGCATCTAGCTAGAGCTGCTTGCAGCGGCTCATTGATTAAGCTACGCGATTTCTTCGAGAGCTCGAAGGTGAGGCTCGTCAGGACGTGCTCGAAGCATCTGAGTGAACTGGGGGTCAGGAGAGTAGCTACAATAAGCAGGAGCTCCTCTGTCATAAACTGCATTAAAGAATATGGCCCTGAGGAGGTGATAGTGAGCGAATCCCTCCCCGGGGGAGAGGGGATCGAGACAGCCAGAATACTGAATGAATTCGGATTCTCCGTGATATTAACCAAGGATTCCCTAATTCCTTGGATTTCCATGAAGAGGGGAGCTATTGGATTAGTGGGAGCTGATAGAGTGACTAGGACCCATCTGATAAATAAAGCCGGCACTCTAGCTCTAGCATCATCGGTAGGAACTGTAGCAGTGGCCGGCCTCCTGAAGCTGCATGAGGGCCCCTATGAGATTAGGGAGGTCCTAAAGGATAAGAGGGGGCTGAGATACATAGAGGCTAATTTCGATGAGACTCCATTGGAGAAGTTCAATTCCATATTATTCGAAGACATGGCGCTCAAGCATAAAGAAATAGGGAGAGCTTTCGATGAATTGAGAAAAATAATTGGTTAGATTAGTCCCGTGAAGAAGCCCATTCCCAAGAAGAATCCTACCACGAGCATTATTATCCAAGCGACTAGAGATATGCCTGCCGCCTGAAGCCAGCCCACATTGAACCAAGACTTAAGTACCCAGACCCAGAGGATGAGGACTATTAACCCCTCTAGTACGCCTAAGGGGATTATGGAGAAGATGAAAGAGAGCACGAATTCTATAATGGACCATACGAAGGCTAATGCTAGGACGGATATGATGCCCTTCTCCTTCTCCCTAGGGAGCACTATCTTCTGGGCGAGCCATATCACTACTGCGCTCACTACTAGCGTGACTATGAAACTCAAGAGTCCCGGCCCCCGACGTGGATAAATTCATAATGAGCTAAGGGGCCGCTTACTTATAATGCTTACCTAATATCTGGGGGTGAAGCCGCTGAGAGTGGAGATCCCTAGGCATATAATTGAGGAGATACTGAGGCATTCGATGGAGGAGATGCCGAGAGAAGCTTGCGGCCTGCTCGTAGGGCATATAGAGGGCTCTAGAGTCATAGTGAAGGGTATTCACAGGGCTGGGAATATAAGCGGGTCACAATTGCTCTACGAAGTTGATCCTCAAGATATTTATAGGGCTATAAAGGAGGCTGAATCCTCCGGTCTAGAGTTAATTGGGGTCTATCACAGCCATCCAGTCGGGGCGCCTACTCCCTCGAAGATCGATGAGGAGAGAGCGATTCCGGGCTTCATCTATCTCATAGTCTCAGGAAGCGGAGACTTCAAAGCGTTCAAGTTATCCGGGAGTAGATTTGAGGAACTCGAGATATCTGAACACACCTCCTGAAGTATTGCACTGAAACTTTTATATCTTCTTGGGAGCATCCCTCCAGATGAGTCTCCTCTACTCGCTCGCGAACTCAGAGATCACGGGATCCAAGCTGGAATCCAATTTAGAGCTCATAGATAAAGTACTGTCCTGGGAGCTCACTGGGAAGGTCGCTGAGTTCGTCAGATCATACTCCTCGTATGGGAATCCTCCTTCAGAGCTATTGAACTCCGTGATGAGGTCTAGGAGTGAAATATCCGTAGATTCGATGCTAAATAATGCCTGCAGGGGGCTAGAGGAGAACAGGATGAAGTGCTATATAGCGGAGACTCGGGAAGATGCTGGAAAAATTGTAAGGGAAATAGTAGGAAGTGGGAAAATAGTTTTCAAATCTTTCGCTCTTACACTCGAAGAATGTGGCGTGGGTGAGCATTTAGTCAGGGAAGGCAATGAAGTTTACGATACGGAGTACCCGCTGCTGCTCAAGGAACTGAGAGGAGGGGATCTTAGCGGCTACAGGGAGAAGATAGAGAGGGCAGATTTTGGAATCACCGATGTAGCGGCTCTCTCAGTGGATCCAGGGGCCCTCTTCCTCCTCCCAAGTAGCGGCTTAGAGAGGCTCATCTCAATGGCACCGCTGAAGCACATAGCTCTAGTTGGCATGGATCAGCTAGCTCCTAGTTATGAGGAGGGTTTCAGGATCGTGGAGCTCGCGATGCTCAGTAAGGGTTACAATTACGCTGGAGTAGTCGGCGGCCCCAGCAAGACGGGTGATATAGAGAAGAAGGTAGTTTACGGCGCTCATGGACCGAAGGAAGTCCACGTCATAATTCTAGATGATGGAAGGAGAGAGCATATGAGAGGTCCCTTCAAAGATGCACTATCTCTTCCCTTGCTGGGGAAAATACCGTGCCCTCAGCTCTGGCCATTCTGGAAGAAAATACTCGGGATGGATCGCTCCGGGGAGTTAGCGAAATACCTGATCGATAGAAGATTGACGGAATGCCTGGGTATAGACATAACTCCCTTACTGAAGCTCCTCTAGCCTGAGGCCTCAGCAGAATGCTTGGATGATTAGAATGAAGTGGCTAGGGGGCCTTAATACTGTACCCCCTTCTCCTGATCTCCCTGAGTATCTTCTGCTGATCTATCCGCATGGGGCAGGCCTCCTTACATCTACCGCAGAGGAGACATGCGAAGGAATGCTTCGTCGCCTCCTCTTTGCTTCCAGTTATGTACTCCCATATGACCCCTATCCCACCGGAGTAGACGGATTTCAATCCTCCCCAGTAACCTCCGACTATCCAGAAGACGGGACACAAGTACTGGCAGGCCCCGCACCTGAGGCAGAGTAAGGCCTCTTTCAAAACTGGATCCCGGGAGCTCTCGACCCTCCCATTATCTAGGAATATCACATGAAGCTCTCTCGGCCCGAACCCATCCTTCTGAGGTCCTCTCACGATGTTAACGTAAGATGATACCTTGTACCCGTTATACCTAGTTATGACTTCCACAGCCCTCCAGGCATCCAGCATAGTAGGCAAAACCTTCTCCATGCCAACGAGCATTATATGCTTCCTAGGTAATGATATGGAGAGCCTCACATTAGATTCGTTCTCTATTATGAAGCCGCATCCCTCATCTGCGGCGAAGGCATTAACGCCGCTCATCCCTATATCCGCCTCGAAGTACTTCCTCCTCAGGAACTTCCTGACTAGAGAAACCATGCCCTCTATATCATCCTTATCGACTTCCTCCCCCATGAAACCCCTCAGGAACTCGGCGACCCTCTCCCTGGTCAGGTGGATGGATACGGATATGAAGTGCATGGATTTCGGACCTATGAACTGAACTAAGAACTCACCCAGGTCCGTCTCATAGACTTCCTTTCCCCTACTCGCTAAGTGCTCCCTGAGCCCCAATTCCTCGCTCGTTATACTCTTCCCCTTCACTATGACTTTGCCATCGCCCACTATCTCATCTACGATCCTCCTAGCTTCATCGGGCGTCCTAGCCAGGTAAGCGAAACCACCGTTCCTCTCCACGCTCTCCATAGCGATATGAGTGAGCTCCTCCATTCTCTCCAATGAGCTCTCCTTGACTTCCCTCACTTTGTCAGCTAGATCCTTCAGATAAGGGTACTTTGAGAACACGCTCTTCCTCAGCTCCCAGTATGAGAGGTTAGCTCTATCCAGCGAGGTCCTCAAGAAACTGTTGGAGCTCGCTTCCATCAAGAGGGAGCTAACTTCCCTCAAGTTCATACTATCACCTCCGCGAGATCTAATACTTCTAAACCTCCGGAAACTTTCTTCAAGTTGAGGAGACAGATGGGGCATGCTACTATTATCTTGCTAGCTCCAGTGGACTTCAGTTCCTCTAACCTCTTTTCAGCTATTTTAGAAGCTAAATCAGGGAAAATGGATTCTATTGGTCCTCCACAACACCCAGTGAATTTTCTGGAGAATTCAGGTTCTCTCAAAACAACTCCAGCCTTTCTCAATAGTTCCCTTATCTGCTCAGTGGAATCGCTCCATCTAGCTAGGTAGCAGGGATCGTGAATAGTTGCCTCGAGCTCCTTTCTCGCGGGCTCGTATCCCTTCAGGAGTATCTCAGAGTAATGGAATACTTCTATATCAATGTATTCAGCTAGATGATACTTCAGCATGTAAGTGCTGTGGGGATCTATAGTTATCACTTTCTTAGCTCCAGCTTCCCTTATTTTCTCCGCTACTCTCTTCATCTGCCTCTCGAATAGCTCATCGAGCCCCAGATCATGGTAGAGAACTCCATTGTAAGGCTCCTCCCTCAAGCATGCGAATTTTACACCAGATTCCCTCAAAGCATATGCTATATTCCTCAATATATTGAGGTACCTGTCCTTCTTTTTCATGAACCTAATCGGGGCTGATATATCAATCCCCATAGAGAGGAAGGAAGCGTAGAGCCTCATTGAGAGATCCAGGAAGCTGGGTCCGATGGATTCGAATCTCCTCAGGAGGTCTGAGAATAGCTCTATCTGAGGGGCCATCTGATATAGGCATCCAGTATAGAGGAGCACCTCTCCTCTCTCAGGTATACCCAGATCCCTCGCCCATTTTCCGCATTCCCTCTCACTCACACCCAATGGGTTAGAGGTCCTCTCAGTATTGCTCTCCAGGAGCTTCTTCAGCACTTCTAGCTCCATGCGAGCCTCGGATGAGCTGTCGTAGAACTAATTAAATTTGATCCTTCGGGATCTTCGCACAATCTCAGCACTCAAAATTGAGGAGTCAGTTCAGGCTAAATTCCTTTCAGAGAAGAGTCAAGGTCCTCTATCAAAATTTCCGGATCCTCAAGCCCAACTGAGAGCCTTATCAAGCTCCCATCTATCCCACTAGCCTTAATGAGGTCCTCAGTCAAGTTAGAGGAAGCTGATTCATGAGGTATGCTCGCTAGCGATATAGAGGCTCCGAAGCTCGTGGCTCTCTTTATCTTCCTGAGGTTCATCAGGAACTTCCTCGCATCCCCATTTATCCTGAAGGAAATAATCCCACCGAATCCCTTGAGGAGCCTCTTAGCTATCTGATGATCTTTGTGCGTCTCCAATCCGGGATATATCACCTCCTTCACCTTGGGATGATCTTGGAGCCATCTAGCTAAAGTAAGCGCTGTCTCGCAATGTCTCCTCATCCTGAGTTCAAGAGTTTTGACCCCCCTAATTATGAGGAACGCCCTGAATGGATCCAGTATGCTCCCCAGGACCCTCCTCCATTCCCATAACTCTGATAATTCGTTACCGGATACTACTCCTCCCACGGTATCGTTCGTACCACTGAGGTACTTTGTAGCGCTCTGTATTGATAGATCTGAGAAGAGAGAGGGTTTCAGCAGGACAGGAGTCGCGGATGTGTTATCTATGATGAATTCAGCGCCCTTATCTATGCAGGAATCCCTCAGCATCTCCAAATCAGGTACTCTGAGTAGAGGATTCGTTATCGATTCGGTGAAGACTAAGCTCCCCGGCTTGATGCACTCCCCAAGATGATCGGTGCTGCATATCTCGATATCGAAACCCATAGCCTTTAGGCGGAGCGCCAAACCTACTGTGGCCGAGTAGGAATCTAAATTAACCACGATCCTCTTCCTGTACCTGGATAGGAAGAGCGTTGAGATAGATGCCATACCGCTGTTGAAAGCCAAGCAATCATCGTATCCATCGAGGGAAGCCACTATCCTCTCGAGCTCCTCGACAGTCGGGTTCTCTTCTCTCGAGTACTTCAACTCCTTGCCCCTCCGGGAGATATTAGGTTTCCCTGAAGGTAGAGGATTCTGGAAAGTAGCTGTCATATATATTGGGACCTCGATAGGCGAGAAATCTGACATAGTAGGGGCGAGAATCACCGATTTAAAAGTTTAAATAATAAATGATTCCAATAGGAATATGCTGAGGGATCTGAGTTCCATCGGGAAGGAAAGGAAATTGCTGGGGATAAGCCAGAGGGAGCTAGCAAAAATGGCCGGAGTGAGCCAATCCCTCATTTCGAAGGTGGAGAATGGTCAGATGGTCCCGAATTACGATGTAGCTTTGAGGATAATCAGAGCTCTGGAGCTCATGAGGGAAAAGAAAGGACTCTCTAGAGCTAGGGAGATAATGAGTTCCCCCGTCATAAGCGTCTCCCCTAAGGATAGCTTGAAGAAGGCGATATCTCTCATGGAGGAGCACGGTATATCTCAACTTCCGGTGATTTCGAATGGGAAGGTTGTAGGTTCATTGACGGAGGAAGCGATAATAAATAGGATGGGCTCTATATCGATGGAGACGCTGGTGGAGGAAGTCATGGGGAGCCCTTTTCCAATATTCCCCCCGGATACTTCTGTCGCACTGATAAAGGAGGCGCTCCTCTACTACCAAGCGGTCCTGATACAAGAGAATGGAAGTATAGTGGGGATAGTCACGAAGTCAGATCTCGTGAGGAACTTGGAGAGGATCTGAGGATCAAGTATATGATAACAGCTTCAGCTATTGAGAAGGCTATATCTAAAGCAGGGTAGTTCGAGATCCATCTAGTTACGAAACCCTCGATGAATGCAGCGTAGAGGAGAATGATAAAAGAGAGGATCATGAGGTCAACGGACTCCATAGCAGCTTCCCTAGCTCGGGGCCACTTCTTACTATCTAACATATACCTTGAGACCCTGATGCCCACGGCGGTAGAGAGGAAGATGGAAGAGAGCTCCGGTACCCCATGGGGGAGTATGAGGAGTAAGGCTTTAGCGGGATCGCTTGAGATCGACAGGACGAACCCAACTAAGAAGCCGTTTACCGTTAGGGTGACGAATGGCATGAAGATAAGAGGAGCTAAGCCGAGGGTGGCTAGGACCACCCTGAGGTTGTTCAGGAATATCACGGTGGATAGTGTTAGGGGGCTCTCCTCACTCGGTATCACATCCTTCCCGAATATCTCCTTGGTCAAGCTCTCCATCCAATCGGGCTTGAGATAATAAGCTAGGATGGATGATATCAGGAATAGAGCTATAGATAGCAGGAAGTAAGGGGATAATCTCTTGAAGCCTCTTCCCCAGGAGAATCCAATCTTTTCTCTTCTCTCGGCTTTTTTGTAAAGGGCCCTTATTATTCTAGCTCTGTTCCTCAAGATCTCGCTGCACTCCCCTGAGCAGAGCTCCGATGCCCTCTCATATATCTCAGCGATGCCCTCAGCTCCCAATGTCATGAGCTGCAGCGAGGGATTCGATATGAAGTATGCTACTCTATCCACTAGCTCCTCCCCCTCCCCCAAGATCCGAGCTACATACTCCCTTATTTCAGCTCTAGGAACTCCCTGAGGCTTAATATCCAGACTCTCAAGCCTAAGGGACAAGGCCTTAACTATGCTCTCCCCTATCTCTTTCCTTAGCCCAGATCCGGGGGGAGGGAGCTCTATCCTGACGAATTTCTTTGAGACAACAGCTGTATTAGCTAGCAGATCCCCGATCCTCCTCCCTCCTTTCATCAGGAAGAGAGGTAGGTAGAGAACTAGGATATCCGCTAATCTGAAAGTGTTCCTTAGGAAAGATTCCCTCAGAGAGGGGCTGCACATCCCATTCAATGATATCACTTTGAGATCTAGCGCTCTCTTCCCTATCGTCGTGGAGAAGATACCCTCTAACAGTGTGAAGTATAGAATGAAAGTTAAAGTCGCGATTGATGAGGCTATTACTATGTTCATTAAGCTCTGCTGCACAAACAAAAGGATAATTAGTGGCACCTGAATCATATTTATCACAATTAAGTCTATTAAATGGGCCAAAAACCTCTCAGTATTCTCGGATGGTCTCAGGAAAGCGAGAGGATCCTCATGCACATGGGAGGGCATCATGTTACTTCATCGTCTCTCACCGGAAAGATAAAAAAGGGTAATGGTCAATTAATCATATGAGCGCAAAGGTATCGGTATACTATACTCCTGAGTGCCCAGCTGATGAGTTCCTCAAGGAATTGAGGGAAACGTTATCTGAGGCCGGCATATCCTGTGAGATAGAGGAGATAGTTTTAGCGAGTGATGATGAGGCAGTGGAGCATAAAGTCCTCGGGGTACCTACTGTGAGGATAAACGGCGTGGATGTGGATCCTAACTTCGAGGATAAAGGGATTTACAGGGCTGCGTGCACGAGGCTGTATAAGTGGAAAGGCGCTGTTTACAGCTTCCCTCCGAAGGAGATGATATTGGAGGCTCTGAAGAGATTGGGAGTCCGGAAATGATTCCTGAATTAGAAGAGGAGATATTAGGGTTCTTGAAATCTGAGAAACTCATCAGGATATTTGATTATCTCAAGGGAGACCCTAGGATAAGGGGCCTCCTAGAGATGTCAAATATAGTCCTCGTTCACAGGCTCAAGTACAACGATCACGGTATGATGCACGCTATGATAACCACCAGGAACTCCCTGAAGATCCTAGACATATTATCTGAGGAGGTTGTCAACGAGGATTGGCGCGATCTAGAGGACTCTAAACTCATAGTCATGACAGCCAGCTTCCTCCATGACATAGGGAACTCTATTATGAGAGAGGAGCATGAGATACTCAGCGTTTTCCTTGCTAAGCCATTCGTAGAGGAGATACTCTCCGATTTTTACGATGATAGCTCGAAGGCCGTTAAAATAGGCAGTATGATATACGAAGCCATAATGTGCCACATGGGGAGGTTCGAGCCCACGAGCTTAGAAGCCGGTATAGTGGCGACAGCCGATGGATGCGATATGGAGAAGGAGAGAGCTAGGCTCCCCTTCCAATTGGGCCGTCATGATATCCATAAGTTCTCAGCTTTAGCTGTGGAGAGGGTCGATATAGGGAGGGGTGAGGAGAAGCCCCTGAGGATAACCGTGGGGATGAAGGACCCCAGCGGGACCTTCCAGATAGAGGAGATCCTACTGAAGAAGATAAGGGGGACGAGGTTCGAGAGGTTCGTGGAGGTATACGCTGATATAGCGGGCTCCGAGAGGATAAGGTTCATCTAAGAGCTCTCATTCTCCGCTCCCAAATGCAGCCTCTCAGCTACCTTGAGCAGGAAAGCTGCGGAAGCTATAATAGAGTTGAGTTGCGAACCCTCTAGGCAGAACTTGAATGAGTCCTCTATCCTATCAGCCATCTCCAGGAAGAAATCAGGATATCCTCTGGTCGCTGAGTACTCAGCTAAGCTTATCGAACAATCCCATTCAGGGGCCATGAGCTTCATCGTGCGTATCGATATTTCCCTGATGATGCTCAATGCCCTCTCCTCATCTTGAGCTGCTAGCTTTTTAGCTTCCTCGAATTCCTTCCTCAGGGAACCTATCACCAGTATCCCCTGCCCCTCCTCGGCCTTCTCCTGGGAATTGGCCTCTCATAGATGTAGCTGTTCAGGAATCCGGAAGCTACGAGCGTTATTGTCAGGAGGAGGGCCAAATACTTCCCAATACCCTCCCCCCATCTCACATAATTCTGCCCTGTATCCGATTGGAATGTGAGGAAAGCAGACCTAGGAGCCTCTAGAGCGAGGAAGGAGAACTCGTAGAAAAGGAAGGAGAGGAAAGCAAATGCTGCAGCTATGAAATAAGCCCTTGAGGACTTACTGAATATCGCGTAAATTGTGGAGAGGAGGGATAGAGAGATGAAGAGCGTGCATAACATTAAGAAGAATTTAGAGATGCCTATTCTGTAAGATGCACCTGGGGGGATCCTTCCCTCCTCAGATAACCACTTAAATATATCTAGGGATAGCGAGAGAGATGATCTGTTTCCCGAGGACCACACGAAGGTTATGGGGTTACCATTGTACTTGAAATAGCCGCCGATGTTGGGTAAGTAGCAATCCATCCACCACCAAGTCGATGTGAGCGTTAAGAGGAACAGGATAAGGGAGATGACCCCGAGCCAGTTCATCGGTATGCACCAGTATCGTGATGCATGAGAGCGTAAAAAAGTTCCTCCTCCAATGTCTGAGCTGTAGATCCAGGGAGCGAGTTATAGTCGACAGATTCCGAGATACCTAATTCTACAATTCTAGGCCTCTTAAAATGCAGGCCTCCTTACATCATTAAAAAGAAGGGAGATAGTGAAGTAATATGCTCACGCTAGAATCCCTTAAGCTGGACATGGGGAAAGTTAAGGAGATAATATCCGGATTCATCAGGGGAATGGTAGCGGGGTCAAGAGCGGGAGGCATCGTCCTGGGGATAAGCGGGGGCGTGGATTCAGCAGTACTTACTAAGCTCTGCGTCGATGCTCTGGGGAGCGAGAGAGTATTAGGACTGATACTCCCTGACACCAGGGTGACTCCAGAGGAGGATATTAAGGACGCTATAGATCTAGCGGAATCTCTCAAAATAAAATACTGGAGAAGGGATATAGATGATATCATAGATTCCTATAAAAGATCCGAATTTTACATACATGATCATAAGCTAGCCCTCGGGAACCTGAGGGCTAGAGTGAGGATGTCCCTCCTTTACTACGTGGCCAATTCGAGGAACTTGCTAGTCGCTGGGGGCAGTGATAGGAGCGAGATCCTCATAGGGTACTTCACTAAATACGGGGATGGGGGAGCGGATCTCCTGCCCATGGGGGACCTGTACAAGACGCAAGTCAGGTGGATGGCAGAGTGGTTAGGCTTACCAGAGCGTATAGTTAAGAAACCGAGCAGCCCGAGGCTTTGGGAGGGACAGATGGCTGAAGAAGAATTAGGAATACCGTATGAAAGGATAGATCTGATTCTTCATGGCCTATTTGATCTTAGGATGGATATAGATTCTCTAAGGGAGGAGTTCGGATCTGATGTAGATAGAGTGATGGAGATGCATTCTAGGAGCGCTCACAAGAGGACCATGCCTCCAATAGCTAGGGTAAGAATTTGAGGCTCGAGGATTTAGCTGAGGAAATATTGAGATGTGAAAAGTGCCCTCTTCACTTAAATAGAAAGAGGGCGGTTCCTGGAGAGGGAAATCCAAATTCTAGGATAATGTTCATTGGGGAAGCTCCGGGAAGGAACGAGGATGAGATGGGGAGGCCCTTCGTTGGGGCTGCGGGTAAGTTGCTGGAGGAGCTGTTAATCTCAATAGGGCTCAGGAGGCAGGATGTATTCATAACGAACGTCGTGAAATGCAGACCCCCAAATAATAGGGATCCAAGGCCCGAGGAGATAGAGGCATGCCTCCCATATCTCAAAGCTCAGATCGAGCTGATAGATCCCGAAATATTAGTTCCATTGGGAAGGCACAGCGTTGGGGTCCTCCTAGGGAGGATAGGGGAGATCTCCATACTGGGAGTTAGAGGTAAGGTATATGAGGTCGAAGTATTCGGGGCCATCCGGAAAGTACTGCCCACCCTCCATCCAGCGGCCGCTCTCTACAATCCGAGGCTGAAGCCCCTCATAAGGGAGGACTTCGAGAAGCTGAAATCATTGATCTCGAGCGGATTAGAGGGATGGTTCTGAGAAATCCTGAGGATCTCTATGTTTTGAACAGATAGAGGTCCGAAATCATGGAAATGCTCAAGTTTCATCCTTTGCATTCATTTCAGCAGTAATGGATTTATTAGGCGAGCTATCCTAGAGGCTCATGCTAGATGAATTGATGTCCGAGATCTCTGAGGGGAAGATCAAGAGAGTCGAGCTCGAGTACGTGGACATACTCGGCTACCTGAGGAGCTGCTTGCTATCGGCTGAGAAGTTCTTGGAATCTAGAACAGGATCCTTCGATTCCAGTAGCGTCAAGATATCGAGTATAAGCGATAGCGACGCTCTCCTAGTGCCTGACCCCTCCACATCGATAGTGATAGGGGAAGACTGCAGGATGCTCTGCGAGATATGGGAGGGGATGGGGAGCAGGAGGTCATCTAAGGATCCGAGGTTCATCGCGAGGAGAACGGAGGAATTCCTGCTCTCACAGGGGTATAGAGGTCACTTGGGGGTTGAGATGGAATTCTTCGTCCTCGATGGGGATTTGAAACTGATCTCTAATGGCTGGAACGGTAGGAAGAATTACATGATCTCGCCGCCCCTCGATCCTCTCAGGGATTTTGAGATAGAGGCAATGGAGAGACTATCCAGGGCTCAGCTCAAGCTGGAGGTTATTCATCATGAGGTATCAACAGGCCAGCTCGAAGTATCATTAGCTGCAGGTAGTTTATTGAGGGCGGCTGACTCCACGATAAGGGCTAAGAGGGAGATAAGGGAAGTAGCTAAGGAAATGGGTCTAATAGCGACATTCATGCCTAAGCCTGTCCCTGGGATGAATGGGAGCGGTATGCACTTTCACATGAGCTTATGGGATGATAAGGGGAACTTATTCTACGATCCGAATGATGAATACGCTGAATTGAGCCAATTGGCTAGGTACTTCATAGGGGGTATCTTAGAGCATATAGGCTCCCTCGCAGCTATAGTCGCGCCCACTGTGAACAGCTACAGGAGGCTCGTACCCGGGTTCGAGGCTCCCGTTTACGCGAGTTGGGGAAGGGGAAATAGGAGCGCTGCCATAAGGATTCCAGTTTATAAGAAGGGATCACCGAGGTCAAAGAGGATGGAGTTCAGAGTACCGGATCCCAGCTGCAATCCTTACTTGGCCTTCTCAGCTACTTTCATGGCCGGTATAGATGGAATAAGGAGGAAGATAGATCCAGGTGATCCGACTGACTTCAACGTCTATGAGAGAAACGAGGGATTAAAGAGGCTTCCAAGAAGCTTAAATGAGGCTCTTGATGAATTAGAGAGCGATAATTCCTACTTAAAACCCGTTTTCGAGAGCGATATGCTGGAAAGTTACTTGGAGATGAAGAGGAGGGAAGTCATGGAACTTAGCCAGTGGCCGAGTGAGGCTGAGTACGAGAGCTACCTTTCAGTATGATTCGACTATCATCTAAATATTTTAAGGCGGATCGGAATTTCTCATGCATCAAACTTATAAATTTCTCCCACTCAGCGTATTGATGATGCTCAAGAGCTTACATATCTTCCTCTTAATATCCCTGCTGACCCTGAGCCTAATTCCGCTCTCCGCGGTTGATTTCGACATAAGCATATCGCCGACTTACGCTAAGATAAGAGCTGGAGAGACCGCCAGCTTCACAGTGAGACTGATAAAGCTGAATCCAGGTTTCTCAAACGACGTATACCTCACGGTCTTCTATGAGCCTCCGTATAGCTCTGTCAGCTTCCTAGACAATCCTCTCAAGCCAGGAGTTGTCGAGACAACGATAATGAAGGTGATAACTTCTGAGAAGACTCCTCCTGGAACTTACACCATAACAGTCAGGGGAAGGGATACGACAGGAGCATCAGTTTACGAGGAAGTGACTGTCGAGGTCCTCCCACCGGAGCCCCAGTTCATCCTATCTATATCCCCATCCAGGCTATCCGTTTACAGAGGCGAGAGGGCTAACTTCACAGTTTACGCCACTCCGACATATGGATTCACAGGCCCGATATACCTGAAGCTGATATGTCCCCTCTGCACATCCTATGTATTCACCCCCAATCCCATGTGTCCCACATGTCCTCCTTCATGCTGCCCAGCGCTGCCCTGCGCTTACTACTCCTCGACGCTCTCTATAGACACTTCAGGTATGGCCCCAGGGGATTACAGCGTAGTGGTCGAGGGGTGCAGCGGAAGTTCATGTTACAGGGCTTACGCTACTCTAACTGTCTTAGAGGCTCCCAGACCTGAGAACATAAATTTAATAGTTTATCCACTGACTCTAGTCGTGAAACCTGGGGATAACGTCAAGGTAGATGTGACGATAAGCATCCCGGGCGGCAAGAGCCCGGATCCCCTAACGCTAAGAGTCTACGCACCGCAGGGCTGGTACCTGAGCTACTACCCGACGAAGTTCTACGAGACCTCCACAGTCCAGCTGTGGATCTCGATACCTAAGGGCACGCTACAGGGGACCTATAACATAGGGATAGAGTTATACAAAGGGGAGGCCCTCTTGAAGAGCAGGAGCGTTGTAGTAATTGTGAAGAGCGTTGAGCAAGCTAAAATATCATTATTTGCCGCTCCATACGAAATAATACTGACGAAGGATTCCCCCAGGGCCCAGATAGCTGTGCTAGTTACTTACAGTGGGGAGGTAGAGGATGCTACCCTCTCCCTACTCGGGCTGCCCGCTGGGATAAGCTACTCCATACCGCCGAAGCTCAGACCGGGACAATTGGGGGTAATAAACTTGACATTGACTGATGCTAAGGAAGGGAATTATTCAGCATCTCTCGTCGCTACTATAGATGGATTATCAGCATCCACTAACTTCAGGGTGATCGTTAAGGGCGCTCAGGTGGAGACGCCGACTAAGACGACCACGCTCACAGAATCGACTACCTTAACTGAAACTAAGAGGGAGACAGTAACTTTGACAGTTGAGAGGGGCCTCGCAACTACGGACTATCTACTGATAGCCATAGCTTTCCTCCTTCTGATCCTCATATTAGCATTACTGCTCAGGAGAGGCGCTGGAGGGACCGCTCAGGGAGGAGTAGTTCAGGCCCCCGAAGGCACTCAGGCGTGATGATGCTCGAGATCAAAAACCTAATAAACTCTATTTTAGAGGATGAAGTCTCAAGTAGGGGAATAAAATTCAGATTACCTGCTCCAGTAGCGGTTGGAGGAGCGGAAGATCCCCTATGGGCCGAGCTAAAGCTCCTGCATCCTTGGATGAAGATGCCTCGGGAACTCTTAGACGGGGCCAGGAGTGTCATAGTGTTCGCCCTCCCAATAAGTGATGAAGCGATAAGAAGTAATATCAGTGGGGATGAACCATCTTTCGAATGGTTGAGGGAATATGTTGTTGCCAATGATATTCTATGGAACGCTTCTTATAAATTAGCAGAATATCTTAAGAATTTAGGTTATAATAGTTTACCCCTAAGGCCGACGCACGACTTCGATGATATAGGACTTAGGGCGAGCTGGAGTCACAGGCATGCAGGTTACGTCTGCGGCTTGGGGACCTTCGGCTTGAACAACTTGCTCATAACGGAGAGGGGATGCGCTGTTAGGATATGCACGGTAATAACAGAGGCCCCTATAGAGAGGTCGGAGAGGCCCACGCATGAGTACTGCTTAGCGAAGCTCGGTTACAGTTGCGATGCTTGCTTGAGGAGATGCCCTATAGGGGCTTTAAACGATTGGAAGTCGATGAAGGGAAAATGTTATGAGAGATTACTCTTTTTCGCTGAAAAATGGCCGATTCTAGGGAAAGCCGATGCTTGCGGCAAGTGCTCCGTCGGTATCCCATGCGCTACCGAGATCCCGAGATCTATACGAAAATCGTAATGGAAAGATCATCGCAATTTATATAGATTCGATCTTCGTACATTTTTTCGCATCTGCCGAACGATATGCTTATATACAATTCCTAATCCCGTATTCCCAAACTATCGAACCGATTCACGTTATACGCCTATGTAACATCGATTCCTTGAACTGAGAGGGGGATGAGAATTGAGATGGTATGAGTGGTTCTTTCCCGAGCTGGATATGCCCAGATTAGCTAGGAGGCTCCCCTCCCATGATCTACTGATAACGGATACTACACTGAGGGACGGTCAGCAGGGGAGCAGGCCATTCAGCAAGGAGGAGTGCATCAAGATATACTCCATACTATCCGAGCTGGACGGGGGAAGCGGTGTTATAAGGGATATAGAGCTATTTCCATACACATCGAAGGATAGGGAAGTAATAAAGGCCCTCAGGGATTTTGGGACCACACCCAATCCTATAGGGTGGATCAGGGCGAGAATTGAGGATCTGAAGCTCGTGAAGGAGTGCGGCCTAGATACTACGGTGCTCCTCACTTCAGTCTCCGATTACCATATCCACTACAAGCTGAGGATGAGCAGGACTGAAGCAAGGGAGAAGTTCTTATCAGCGATAAGGGAGGGCTTGAGGATGGGATTGAGGCTCAAGGTAGCTATGGAGGACATAACTAGATCGGATATTTACGGCTTCGTCCTCCCATTCATAGAGGACATTCTGAGGATCTCGGAGAGGGAGGGAGGGGAGGTGAGCTTCAAGATCTCGGATACCTTGGGCCTAGCCCTTCCCTTTCCGGAATCTCCCCTTCCTAGAGGGGTTCCCAGGCTCATAAGAGTTCTTATAGAGGAGATGGGATTGAGAAGCGAACAGATCGAGTTCCATGGTCACAACGATTTTCACCTAGTTGTAGCAAACCATCTGGCTGCTTGGCTCTACGGCGCCTCTATATCGAACTGCACGCTCATGGGCATAGGGGAGAGAGCGGGCAACTGCCCTCTCGAAGCTATGGCTATAATGCACTCACAACTATCAGGGGAGAGGAAGCTCAATCTCAAGGCATTGAGTAAAATAATAGATGTATTCAGTGAGATGGGATTCAGGATACCGGAATTTTATCCCATACTCGGGGAAAATGCGTTCAAAACTAAAGCGGGGATTCATATAGATGGCTTGCTGAAGAATCCAGCTATATACCTTCCGTTCGATCCAACTATCATCGGGAGGCCCTATTCGATTGAGATCTCACCCTACTCCGGGAGGTCCGGGATAATCTACTGGCTGGCGAGGAAGCTCAATATCGAGGATTGGGAGAGCCTGAAGGAGGATCCCAGAGTGGAGCTAGCCTATAGGGAGATGCTCAAGATCTTCGAGGAAGGGAGGACTGAGCCATTGAGTGAAGAAGAAGCTCTCTCCCTCCTCAAGAAGTACTTTCCGGAGCTCTCTGAGGTGAGTGAATTATGCCGATGACTATGTCCGAGAAGGTATTATCGAAGAAGGCTGGCAGGAGAGTATATCCCGGGGAGCATATAGTCGCGGACGTCGATCTAGTTTACGCCCATGACGGGACGGCGCCTTTAACTATAGAGATGATCGAGGAGCTAGGGCTGAGGGAACTGAGGAGCAGAGCTATATTCACGATAGACCATGCATCTCCGCCCCCCAATGTGGATGCTGCCGCTAATCACAGGAGGATGAGGGACTTCGCCTCCAGATGGGGCGTGAGGATCTTCGATGTGGGGGAGGGGATCTGCCATCAAGTGATCCCGGAGAGGGGGATAGTTAAGCCCTGGGATCTAGTCATAGGGGCGGATAGTCATACAGTGACTCTAGGAGCCCTAGGAGCTTTCGCTACCGGAGTGGGAAGTACAGACGCTGCTATAGCGATGCTAACTGGGAAGATCTGGCTCAAAGTACCTGAGAGCATCGCAGTTAAGGTAGATGGCACTCTGAAAAATCATGTCACAGCGAAGGATGTGATCCTAGAGGTCATAGGGAAGCTGGGTAGCGATGGAGCGAACTACAAAGCTGTTGAATTCTTGGGATCGGCAGTGGAGGCTATGAGCCTCGACTCCAAGATGGTCCTAGCTAATATGAGCGTCGAGATGGGGGCTAAGGTAGCTATGATACCGACGGATGGGAGGACCTCAGAATGGCTGAAGGAAAGGGTAGGCCATTTCGAGGGTATATGGCCGGATGAGGAAGCTAATTACTCGGCATTTTATGAATTCCCAGCTGAGGAGATAAAGCCCAACGTCTCCCTCCCTAATAGCGTGGATCGCGTAGCCCCAGTCGAGGAAGTCGAGGGGGAGGAAGTGGACTTAGTGTTCATAGGCTCGTGCTCAGGGGGGAGGTTCGAGGACTTCCTATTGGCCTCTAGGATAATGAGGGGGAGGAAGTTGAAGGAAGGGGTTAGATGCATAGCGATACCAGCATCTAGGGAGGTTCAGATGAAACTCATCGATTCCGGCCTTATGAGATCGCTCCTGGAGTTCGGTTGTACGGTAGGCCCTCCCACATGCGGGCCGTGCATAGGGGCCCATATGGGATTAGCGGGTCCAGGTGAGACTGTTGTATCGACATCCACTAGGAACTTCCCCGGTAGGATGGGATCTCCGGATAGCAGAGTTTATTTAGCCTCACCCCTCACAGCAGCGGCTTCCGCAGCTGAGGGCAAGCTCACAGATCCAGGGAGGTTTTTGAGTTGATAGTGGGCAGGGTCTGGAGGCTGGGGGACGATATAACCACGGATCACATAATACCGGGGAGGCTGAAGTACTCCTCCGGTAGCTTGGAGGATATGAAGAAGTACGTATTCAACGATCTGATACCCAACTTCCATGAATCCGTTAAGCCTGGGGACGTGATAGTAGCCGGTAAGAACTTCGGTTACGGTTCAAGTAGGGAGCATGCTGCTAGATTGTTGAAGATAGTGGGCATAGGTGCTGTAATAGCCTCTAGCTTCGCTAGGATATTCTACAGGAATGCCGTGAACGTAGGTCTGCCGGTGATAGAGGCTGAGATAGAAGCCGATCAATGGGATATAGTCAAAGTGCATCTCGAGGAGGGGAAGATAGAGAATATCACAAAATCCCTCGTCTTCACCTTCAAACCTTTCCCCAGGGAGATACTGGAGATATTCGAGGAGGGCGGCATCGTGGAGTACTTCAGGAGGAGGGGTAAGTTCCCCTGGGAGTGAGAGGGATGAGGATAGCGGTGATAAAGGGGGATGGTGTCGGACCTGAGATAATGGGGGCAACTCTATCCCTACTTGAGAGATATATTGAAGCTGATTTCATTGAGATAAAAGCCGGAAAATCTTATTTCATTGAAGAAGGAAAGCCGATTGAGGATAATGCCATTGAAAAGATAAGAGGGTGCGACTCCCTACTCAAGGGTCCAGTAGCTACTCCAACGAAGGGCCCAAGTTATCCTAGTGTCAACACACTTCTGAGGAGGGAGTTCAAGCTATACGCGAACGTGAGGCCCTTCAGGAGCTACGAGGGTATCTCAATTAGGAGGATCGACACGATATTAGTGAGGGAGAATCTGGAGTGCCTTTACTACGGATGGGAGGTGGAGGATGAGGATAGGGCTATAGCGATGAGAGTCATAACTAAAAGGGGTGCTGAGAGGATCTCAGAATTCGCATTCAATCTAGCTAAGAGGGAGGGGAGGGGGAGGGTGACCGCCATACATAAGAGGAACATACTCAAGAGGACGGATGGCCTCTTCCTAGATGCCTTCTATAGAGTGGCATCTAAGTTCGATCTGAGGGCTGATGATGAAATAGTGGATGCGGCTGGCTATAAATTGGTCAAACTGGATAACGCTTTCGATGTGATGCTCACCCCGAACCTCTATGGGGATATACTATCCGATGTAGCGGCGGGAGTAGTGGGAAGCATAGGGCTCTGCGGTTCAGCTCAAATAGGTGAGGATTTCGCAGCATTCGAGCCCATCCATGGTACTGGGGAGGATATAGCTGGGAAGGGGATAGCAAATCCCATAGGGATGATAATAGCAGCTTCGATGATGCTGGATTGGCTTTGGGAGAGAGGAAGGAGCCCTAAGAGAGGGGAAAAGATAAGGGAAGCGGTAGACTCCGTGATAAGGGATAGGATACTCACTCCAGATCTGGGAGGTGACTTCAGGACGGAGCAGGTCGTGGAAAAAATAGTGGATAGGTTGAGGGACTAGCCCCTCCCGTAGAGGCCGATTAGTTGAGCCTCCCCTATGACATGCCCCTTCATCGCTCTCTCAACATCCACTCTTTTAGCTCCGGGCGGCAGATCCAATTTCGTATCGAGGGCGTATAACTTGAAGAAATACCTGTGAGGCTTCCCTCTCGGAGGGCAAGGACCACCGTAACCGTATGCCCCGAAATCGTTCCTCCCCTGATATCCATACTTGACCTCCTTCCCCTGGGGCACTCCCTCGGGGAGGGAGTTGAGGTCTCCGGGTATGTTGTAGAGGACCCAGTGGGTGAAGGTGCCCGCAGGAGCGTCTGGATCGTCTACTATGAGGACGTAGCTGACGGTCCCCTCAGGCCTCCCCTCCCAGCTCAGTGGCGGGGATAGGTCATCACTATCGCACGTGTACTTCTTAGGTATGGTCTCATTATTGCCGAAAACGGACTTCAGGGTGAAGTTCCCCATAACCTTCCCCCCACGCTCGGATCCGCCAAGACCCCATAAAATTAGAGCTATCAGGAGGATAGCTACCAGCAGGAAGATGAGGGATCTCGACTTCATCCAATTTTCCGGAGGTATTGGGAGATAAACTTAACCCCTCGATGTGATTAACTCGGCCCATCCCTTAACTTGGACGTAATCCTTAGCCCACTTGGGGATCTTCCCCTTGCTTCTCATATCCTTCAGGAGGTTTCCGAGCTTATCTGGAGTCATCCCAAGATGGGAGGCCGCTTCTAAGAAGTCGGAAGATTTAGCTATGGCTCTCAATATCTCCATATCCTCCTCATCCAATTCAGATGGATAGAGGATGGATGGCAGGACTTCAATCAAAGCGGATCTGAGCTCCTCCCTCAGGATCCTCCTCAACTCCTCGGGATCCGATATCATGAGGTCATCGAGAACGATTACCTCGATCCCAAGCTCCTTAGCTAGGGCTTCAGCAGCAGCATCTGAGAAGCCCCTGCAAACTATGAGGGGCTTCGAGTTCAGGAGGAGGGCATTAACGTAAGCCTGCCTAACTCCACCTATATCCAGCTTCCCGTTCTTCACCTCAACAGCATAGAGGTCGTTTCCCCTCTCAGCTAGCAAATCGACATCGCTTATCTCATATCCCCCTACCCTCACCGGAACTAGCTCAGCTCTTATCTCATATCCCCTGGACCTCAGGATGGATTTAGCTGCTGATAGCGAGCTCCTCATATCACTTCACCGAGACTATCCCCTTACCACTCTCAACATCGAAAGTCAGCCATTCTGTCCTATGCCTTGATCCACTCATCCTCCTGACCCTGATCTGCTTGACTAAAGCGTTATTCACGACCTCCGGATTGAACCTCAAGTCTATTACGCCATCCGAGAAGACCTCTATCTGGAACCTGAAGTCGTCGTAGAATCCGAAGTGGAAGCTGTATATGATGGGAATTCCATAGTACCTGCAGAGTAAAGCTTTAGCTGTCTTCATGAGATCTAAGAGGACTGAAGCATCGGGAGCTATCGTGAGGAATTCCGTCATGGAATCTATTAGAACAACCCCTTTCCCCCTGATCTCCTTGGCCCTACTGAAGATCTCCTCCCACACGCTCTCAGGGTTCCTGGGATCCTCTGCCTCTATTACGTTCCCCTCTAGGTAGGGTTCCATCTCCACATCGAAGCCCCTCAACCTGTAGGAGAAGCAGTCCAGGAACTTGAGCTTCCCCTCCCCCAAGTACCTTCTTATATCGAAACCGAGGGCATCGAAGCTCAGGATCCTGGAGAAAGGTAAATCCTCGAGTAAAACGAAGAGGACATTCTCCCCCCTCTGCAGGAATCTGAAAGCTAATTCATTAAGTATGACGCTTTTCCCAGTTCCGGTCTCACCGAAGATTCCAACGAGGCTCCCTCTGATCATACCGTCTGGCACTAGAGCATCCAGAGGCTCCAACCCCAGCTTAATCCTCTCCAAGGTGTCACCTACCTACTGAAGCATCACAATTATTAATCACTTCCTCACCACCGCAACATGATTCTCAGCGAAGAATCTCGATCTGAAGCTCCTCTTGTGATACTTAATCTCAGAGAAGCCCGCCTTCCTCAGGAGGGAGAGGAACTCTGATCTGGTGAATAGGTGGTAGTATCGCATGAAGACCCTTCCACCCTTCCTCCATGGCACGTAGACGTCGTGAAAATCCCCTCCTCTGATGAAATTTAAGAACATCTCGGGGAATTTTCTGAAGAACCTAGGTTGAAAGAGAGCCCAAACAGATATTATCGCTTTCCCTCCATCCTTTAAAACCCTCCTGACTTCCATAAGGGATCTCAAGCGGAGATCATCCTCCAGATGATGCAGCGTAGCTATGTAAAGCACTGTTGAGAAGGATCCATCCCTGAAGGGCAGGAAAGCTGCATCACATTGAACTCTCTCCCCTGAAAAAATTCTAGAGGCCGCATTGAGCATTCCCAAAGATATATCGGCGCATATTATCTCGAAACCCCTCTTCATTAGATAGGAAGCATTTCTACCGCTCCCGCATCCCAAATCGAGGACGGGCCCCGAGTCCACGAGTTCAACCTCAGGCCATGGCCTAGACCTGAAATGGAAGTAACTATCCGCGATCTCATCATAAATCCTCGCTATCTCACTCATGAAGTGCACCCGATCAAATTAACTGTGGCTCTTGAGGAATTGAGGCTCCAAAAAGAGGATTCAGGTGGATGGTATCATCCTGGACTCAGTCACCCTTTCAACTATCCTGATGCCCCTCCAGGAGAGCCACTCCGCCATCAGAGCGAAGAGATTCTCATCCATCCCGATCACTTCGGGGGGGAGCACGCCAGGGCCCGGGATAGAGCCCTCGGCGATCAACTTAACTATGCCCGTAGCGGAGAAGGCAGTAGTCCTGGCGAGCGCAGTTAAACCAGTGGCTTCATCGTACCTATCGATCATCCTGTATTCTATCTCCATATTGCTGGGGCTCCTCCTCCCCTTCGCCTGCACTATCAAAATGACCAAATCCTTGGAATCTCCCTTGAGCTTCTCCCTGAATAGTCTAGCAGTCACATGAGCTGGGGTTATACCCTCACTATTCGATATGGGCTCCTTACTGAAGTAACCCAGTGTCCTCAGGAGCTCTATCTTCTCCGCGTGCCCCGGCCACCTTAAAGTCTTCTCAGCCATGAACTCAACTCCCTTCAACGTCTTAAGCATAGTTCTCAATCCATCCGTCAGGAAAGCTTCTAATTCCCCTATTTCGGGTATGTATATCCTCTCGAGATCGCTCAAAGCTGGTTTCTTCGTGAGGGATCCGCTCTCAATCAATCTAGCATCTCTAACGTACTCCTCTATGAGGTCCTCAGGGCTCCAAGTCACTAAATAGCCTAAGGGAGGGATTGGCCTCTCGGGGATACCTCCAACATAAATCTTGAGTTCCTTCACTTCCTCGAGCTGAGCGTAAGCCCTTCCCGCCATCATGTTGCTGAGCCCCGGGGCAACGCCAGCGTCAGGGACTATCGTTACGCCCGCCTCACCCGCTTGGACGTGGTAGTAAGTAGGATCGTCCTCAGAGTAGGATACATCAACTAAATCGGTTTTGGCCTTTATAGAGGCCACCCAGGAGAGCTTCCCGAACCTCCCGGGGAGGGAATTGACGGCTATATCCACATCCTTCATTATCCTGTAGAAATCATCTACATCCTTCAGATCCGCTTTCTTAAACTCCGCCTTACTCGCTATTTTAGATGCCGCCTCCAGATTAGAAGGATTGGCGTCCACAACTAGCAGATTGGATCCCGTCACTCTCTCATATAGGTCGTAAATTATTGCCCTTCCAACGGACCCCGCTCCGAAAACTGCCACCCTAATGGGAGAACACCCCTCTCATACCTCACCGGGGGGATACTTATAAGCTTTAGCTGGCCAATGGGCTGACGAATTTTGTAAAAATGTTAAACATCTTCCTCCATCCCCAGATACTTGCGGACGAGCTGATAGTAGTTCTCAATGCTCCCGTACCTCTCTATGAAGCTCTCCATTATATCGTAACCGTAATTCCTCTTGAAGAGCTCCCTACCCTCTTCGGTCATATCGGCTGGGGTCCAAGGCGGATAATCGATCAGCTCAACCTTAACTTCCTCCACCTCCGGGATCGCTTGCTTAATGCTTTCCTCAACTATTCGAAGCAGAGTCATGGAGTAGGGGCAACCTGGGGCGGTCATGACCATCTTGATGTTGACTTTACCATCCTCCACTTTCATCTCCCTTATTAAGCCCAGATCCACTATGTTTATCGGGATCTCGGGATCCGTTATGAACTTGAGCACCCCTAAAATCTTAGCTTTGGTCTCCTCGGAGCTCATGATCACCACTAAGCTCAGGAGAGCTCTAGCCATATAAAGCTATCGTTAAGTGAGCCTCTTTCGGGGTGAATCAGATAGAGTCGAAAAATTAAACCGTTAAGACAGGTGGGATTCTAGGCTCTCTTCAACATATATAGGACAGCTGAACCTAATGAGAACTCGATAAAAGCTATGATGGATCCCTCGGGGCCGAAGGATCCTCCAGTGATCATAGGATCGCCCCCGAGTTCGGAGGAGAAGATGCTGCTTCCAATTATCCCGCTAGTCGGGAAACCCCATAGATGCTCTAAGAATATGTTCCAGCAGAAATGGAAGGAGATAGCTGATAATAAGCCGAAGCGCACTCTGAGGAGGCATAGGAAGATGCCAGCTGAGAGTATCCCTATGAAAGGCATGAGACCGAACCCCGGATTCTGGGAATGTATGAGTGAGAAGATGATAGATGAGAATATGAATTGAGGCAGGGAGTATCCCAATATATAACCTCTGTAAACAGATTCCTCCCAGATGGCTATTGAGAGGTGCCAAGGGACTATTTCCCCCAGCTCTAGGTTAGCGCCTGAGTATTCCACATCGGATACGAGGAGGAAGGGGAGCGTCATCATGAAAGCCATAGCCGAAGATAGAGGGATCGCCCTATAGCCTATCTTAGGATCCTCTCCCCTGAGATAGAGGATTAAAAGGAGGGATGAAATTGAGATTAAGGCTCTGAAATAGGATGATGGGATTGAGAGCATGAAGATCGTCATTATTATTATGTAAATGTATGCAGCAGCTTCCACTTCACTTCTTCCTCTTTCCTCTCATCCTATATCCCAGATATATCACTGTAGCAAGTGCCAAAGCTATTATCACTATCAAAATGGTCTGAACTCCTCCTTCGGATTTCGGAGTAGTGGATGGAGTAGCAGGGAAAGTAACTGAAGTATAATTGCCCTGAGATCCCGCTCCAACTAACTTTATGGCAGGCTCAAGCACCTTATCAGGCGATTGAGCTCCGACGAAAACTCCAGCCACTGTCCAGCTCCTATCAATCACTACAGTAGTGGGGACACCGGGGACTCCGAAGCTTTCAGCTGTATCCTCGCCCTCCAGGACGAGCTTCCAATTCGATGGGGGATTGACGGATTTGAAGAATTCTATGGCCTTCGATTCACTGCTACTTACCATCATGACGATTCCCACGATATCGCCTGACTCCAAGCCGTATTCCTTCCAAGCCTTAGAGAGAGCTGGGAGCTCCTCCCTGCAGTGAGGACACCATTCCGCGACGAACATGAGTACGACTATCTTCCCTTGAAGGGATGTCGTCGAGACGGCTTTACCATCGTAAGTGACTGCTCTCATCACCGGAGCTTTGCTCCCCTCTTTAGGGAGGGCTGAGGCAGCTATCGAGGGGATCAGCAGCATTATGATGAGGAGAGCTGCATATCTCAAATCCTGATCACCTCCATCCTCTTCCCATCGTACATAGCAGCTGTCGGCGGGATGCCGTAATACCTGCATGAGAAGATAGATATTAACATATGCTCCATTTCCTCTATCCCCGTGCTTCCCTTGAAGAGGAGCATGTAACCATCGGGATATGCCTCATGGGACCTAACTATAGCTTTAAGCTTATTCGCTCTCAAGAATTCCTCGACTGCAGCCCTACCATAATATTTCACCCCTCCTCCCCTGCTGTAATTCTCCCCGAACCTCTCCACGGATTCGGAAGGGTCGTTCCATAGTATCTGAAAGGCTACCTTATTGCTGGGTATGAGATCCTTCTTGGGTAACGCTGCTATCTGCTTGATGGATTTGAGGCCCTCAGCTATACCTCCGTGTAACGCTAGCACCCCATCGACTAGCGCAGCGTAAGGTAGGTTCGAGAATACCTCGTTGTATCTCATGTAGACGTACTGCCATTCGGATCCGTATACATGATAGAGGGTCTCCATGAACCCGTAATTCATATTGACTACAGGGGATTCATGATTTCCCCTCAGAAGGACCAAATTCCCGATTATGTAATTAGCGAGCAGGTAATTTATGTTCTCTATCTGCTTCGCTCCTCTATCCACGTAATCCCCCAAAAAGACCAAATTATAACCTTCCTTGAGGAATCTGAGGGCCGAGATAGAAGTATCCAGGTCCCCATGAGTGTCCCCTACGAAAATGGTCTTTCCCTTCAACTTTATCAACTGCGGCTCCTTAGATAGCTTGAGCTCAGCGGAATCCAGCAGGGACATGACCTCATCATAACTCAGAATCTCCCCTCTCATCGCTCTCTCCAAGACGTTACGGATCTCAACTCTCTCCTCCTTCCTCCTCAACCTCCTCAGAAATCTCATCGGGATCACCGGTCTCATGGGGATAGAGTGAAGTGAATCCTCCTGTTGTTCTTCCCCTTGTTCTCCATCCCCAAGAATACTATCTCGCCTATCTCCCTCGTGTTCCTCACGTGGGGACCGCCATCCGCTTGAATATCTATCCCCTCTATCTCTACTATCCTGAGCTTATCGACATCGGGCGGTAGGGCCTTAGCAAGCTTTATTATCCCAGGTATCTTCATAGCCTCCTCCCTACTTAAGTAGTAGATCTTCACCTCCCTTCCCTCGGAGAGGAGCTTATTCGTTTCAGCTATTACTTCCTCAACCAATTCCCTGTCCGGCCTCTCCAAGTTCACATCAACCCTGCTCCTATCGTAACCCACATTATTTCCCGTGACTAATACTCCGTACTTCGAATTAAGCAAAGCTATTAATGCGTGAAGAGCTGTGTGCATCCTCATTATCCTGTACCTCTTATCCCAATCCAGGATGCCCCTCACAGCATCGCCAACCGTAAGCCCAGGTCTCCCAACGGTATGCCAGACATTTCCACTTTCCTTCCTCACCTCGATGACCTCGAATTCCTCCTCCCCTCTCAGGAGCTTTCCAACATCGCTGGGGAGGCCCCCGCCCGAAGGATAGAATGCTGTCCTATCGAGGGAGACCTTATCACCCTCCACAGCCCTCACAACTGCCTCAAACTCCTTTAAGTAGCAATCATCCATGTAGAGGAGCTCGGTCCCCAAACGCACACCCATGAGCCCTCCATCATCCATATTTTAATTTTCCTCGGGGAAGTGAAGTTTATTAAAGAGGGGAGGAAGGAAGCGGGATGAGGCTCAGATACGCAATCATCCTATTGCTAATACTCATAGCTCAAGCTTCAGCTGAGCAGACATGGGATCTCTCGATATTGAGGGTCAATCTTTACCCTCCGGACGCTGAAGTCCAGCAGGGGCAACCACTAATGATAACGATCTACGTAGGCAACAACGAGGGATCTCAGTTCTCGGGGGCTGTATCAGTGAGCCTCTACGTCGATGGATTCCTCAAATCGAGGGAAGATTGGTATATCGGCAACCTCTCAATAGGATCTATCCCAATTCCACCTGGAGGCTATAGAACTATAGTGACGAACCTCGAGACATCCACTCTCACAATCGGCGTCCACGAACTGAGGGTGGAGATAAGCCCCAAGGGCTATACAGATCCTAATAAGGATGATAATAGTTACTCCATCAATTTCGTGATCGTTCCCCTAGTTAACCCATTCATAGAGGCCGATAGCGAGGTCCTTCAGGGCAAGGAGTTCGATGTAAAGGTGCAGATACCCAACCCGAGGAGCGAACCTCTAGAGGGTATAAAAGTCAGGCTCTTCGTTAACGGGAGCGAGATAGGAACTAAGGAATCCTATGTCCCTCCTAGGATGATATCGGCAGTCAAGTTCTCATATAAGCCATTGAACGTGGGGACCATCCTCTTAGATGCCCTGATCACGAGGGATGATCAGCCCATGGGAAGAGCCTCCTTGAGCGTTACCGTGAAGCCATCATGCGATCTCTTAATAGAGAGAGTTCAGTTGAGCGAGAGAATTTTCGCTGGAGAGCCAATCTCCGGGAAGTTGATGTTGAAGAATATGGGATTATCGGCCTCCAGGGTGAACGTAACCTTCTTCATAGATGGGGAGGCTGTCGAGAGCAAATCGATAGATTTCATAGATCCGGGTGAAGGGACGGAGCTCGAGTTCAATCTAGACGTTGCCCTCGGTATGGGGAGCCATACTATGACCTTCAAACTGATCCCCCTGGATGCCGATGACCTGAATCCCTCAGATAACGAATACTCCTTCAGCTTCAGGATCATACCGGTGCCTATATCGCTCTCAGCCCGTTCATCGGGCAGCGATATATATGTTAATCTGACAAATTTGGCGGACCTTCTCACAAATGTGGAGGTATCGTTACTGAGGAATGGGAGCGAGGTCACGAGGTTTAATGCGACACTGGAAGCTGGATCCAGCAAACTGATTCCTATAAGAGGCCTGGATCCGGGGAATTACACTATCGCTGTTTACAGCCATGGAAGCATAGTTTCATCGACGGAAGTGAGTGTAGAGGGGGGAATGAAACCCGAATCTCCATTCTGGCTATTAGCTGTAGTCCCCATAGCGGCCGCTCTAGTTTATTACATGCTCACCAGGAGGAAGAGGAGGGCCTGGCCCTCCTCATGAAACTTTCACCTTTGTCACGGATTTAAATCACCCTTTAAAGTTTATGAAGAGAGCTACTGTGATGAGGAAGCTGGTCCCCGTCCTGCTGATCCTGCTGATCCCCTTAGTGGTTACGGAGGCTCAAAATCCATTCTCCTGGCTTGAGGACTCAATAAAAGGCCTCACTGAAGCTGCTATAGAGCTCTTAGATGTCCTGAAGTCATCAGCTTTGATGATAGCCAGAGCGCTATCCGGGACATTGATAGCTCTAGGCCTCGTTCTCTGGGGCACTGATATATTCGGCTATAAGGGGAAGAGGTTGATAATAGCCGGTTTGGTGATGCTCTTCATAGTGGAGATTATCTGAATCTCAGCAGCTCGCAGCCTAAAGTCTTCAGGTCAGCGATAACTCCCAGACCGCGAGAAATATATTTATGGGAGAGGGAGATCTTATGGGAGTATGAAGAGAGTGGGATTCGTCCAGACGAACCCTGAGTTCGGCGCTGTAGAGAGCAATTTGAAGAGGGCCCTGGATTTAGCTTCCAAAGTTGAATCGGATCTTCTCGTATTCCCAGAGCTCTTCAATACAGGTTATTTATTCCTCTCAAGGGAGGAAGCCCTGAAGCTCTCCGAGGGGCTAGATGGTCCCACTATAAAGAGGCTCAGTGATTTCGCATCGGAGCATTCTACGGCTATAGTAGCCGGCTTCCCGGAGAGGGATGGGGGGAAAGTTTACAATTCAGCAGTGGCTATAGATATTGATGGAGATGTGAAGGGCGTCTACAGGAAGACCCATCTCTTCTACGAGGAGAAGCTGATATTCGATCCCGGGGATACGGGGTTCAGGGTCTTCGATCTAGCTGGTATGAGGGTGGGGATAATGATATGCTTCGATTGGGTCTTCCCTGAGTCGGCTAGATCCCTCGCACTATCCGGCGCTCAAATCATAGCGCATCCATCCTGCTTAGTGATGCCGTACGCCCCTAAAGCTGATCCCGTGAGGGCCTTCGAGAATAGGGTCTTCATCATACTCTCAGATAGGAGCGGAGTAGAGGAGAGAGGAGGCAAGAAGTTGAGATATCATGGGATGAGCCTCATCTCCGATCCCAAGATGAATATACTGGCTCAAGCCCCAGAGGAAGGGGAGCACGTGGGCATAGCGGAGATAGACCCTAAATTAGCGGAGGATAAGAGGGTAAATGAGCTCAATGATATATTCCTGGATAGGAGGCCGGAGTTCTATGGCAAGATATGCTAGAGTCATCCCATTGATAATACTCCTAATCCCCATCTATCCAATATATGCAGACTCCCTCTTCATTTACGCATCAGTAGATTGCTATATAACGAATTGGGATCAGGGGAAGAACTTCCACTCGGAGGTCCTTAGGGTCTCTAGGGAGAAATCCGGCAACGATTACTTGGAGGCTAGAGCCATAATAGGTTTCGATCTAACTAGCTTGACAGCGATACCTAAAGGATCGAAGGTATCCGAAGCAAACCTCATCCTAAAGCTAGTGAACGGATCCAAAGCTAAGGTGGAGGTTTGGGAGCTAGCTAGGGAGCCCGACATATTTAAAGTGAGCTGGGTAAAAGCTGGTGATGAGGACTGGATCACTCCGGGAGGAGATCTCCTGAGGAAAGTCGGCGAGGCTGAAGTCAGCACAGGAGAGATGAGGATAGGCCTGAGGGATTACATTCAAGCTGTCGTAAATGGCGAGCTGAATTCGACAGGTTGGTTCCTGTTGAAGATAGCGGACGAGGGCTACCTTTACTTCTACTCCGAGCTCTCGACGAATAAACCTATTATTGAGATCAGCTATACGAAAGCCTCTCTAGATATAAGCTTGGATTCCAATGAAATTAAGCTCTCCCAAGGAAGCTCCGCTCTCCTTAAAGTTCAAGTGAGCGGATACCTCGGATCCCCGGTCTCAATAGAGGTAGAGGCACCCAGCTTCCTCAAATATAATATATCCCCGAATCAAGGCCTCCCAACTTTCGTCTCCACTCTGAACTTATCCCTGCCTGAAGATGCCCCGGGTGGCGTATATACAGTGATAATATCGGCGGTTGGTCCTATTAGGAAGAATGCCACTTTGAAGCTCACTGTCATCGAGAAGAGGGGCTACTTAATATCCTGCCCTAGCTCTATCGATCTAATAAGCGGATTCAGGAAGGATCTAACCCTGAGGGCAGTGCCCACTGGGAACTTCAGCGGGGAGATCGCGGCTTCTATACTGGAAGCTCCGAACTGGCTCAATGTTTCGATAAACCCGAGTAAGGGGAAGCCGCCTTTCAACTTCACCCTGACTTTGAAGCCCCTCCCCGATGCCGAGGCCTCCGGAAAGCTCAAGATAGTATTCAGAGGTCAAGTGAGTAAACAGTGCGAAATAGAGGTGAGGACCAGAATTAGGAGAGTCGCTATTTACAGTAACGATATAGATTGGAAATTATCTAAGGAACTCATAATATCTTACTCAAATTCAACTGGAGTTCCCGTTCATAGGGTAAATGATACATCCCTATTCTCAAACTACGATATGGTCATAGTTCTCGGGGGCCATAGGGCTCCGACGGATAAGTGGATGCCCAAGAACGTGGCATCCAGCTTTATGAACGATAGCGAGAAGGCCTCCCTCGAGAGAGGGAAGGATTCGATATTGGTGAGGAAGCAGGGCTCTACAATCATAGTGATAATAGCGGGTAAGACGAGGCAGAGCACAGCAGCTCTGGTCTCATCCGACAAGGATGGGGATGGCTTCCCACTAATAGCAGAAATTCTCAGCGAGGATCCTATGGAAGTAGCCGGATCGGGCTAGTTTTGACAGCCAATCGATTTTTAAATGATTATCTCAGCATATATTATGCCACTTAGGTTGCCCAAGCCCGGACTGAGGAATATAGATGGTCATCTACTCTATCTGGAGCATGCTGGACCTCACATGGCCACACTTCAAATTGTGAATAATGTATTATCATCCGAAATGACTTCAGCAGGCCAGCTGGTTGAGACGGTTGATTTAGAGCTCTTCGGGAAATCGCTCTTCATAGAGCACATAATAATGATCACTCTCTACGATGAGTACATCTATCACGAGACCTTGGTCCATCCGACTTTACTCTCGCTCGAGAATCCGGAGAAAGTGCTGATAATAGGGGGAGGGGATGGAGGAGCCCTCAGGGAAGTGCTGAAGCATCCAGTAGGGGAGGTGACTTTGGTAGAGCTGGATAAGTCGGTGATAGAGACAGTTAAGAAGCACATACCGGAGGTCCCCGGAGGCTCCTTCGAAGACCCCAGGCTCAAGTTGATAATAGGGGACGGTAGGAAGTACGTCGAGAGTTGCGAGGAGAAATATGATGCAGTAATATTGGATTTAACGGATCCATATGGTCAGGCCGTTAGGCTTTACACGAAGGAATTCTACTCAATGGTCAGGAAGCTCATAAGGGATGGAGGGCTCATGGTCACCCACAGTGAGGGGATCCACGTGAATAGAGTGACCTTCCAGAGGATATACAGGGCGATCAGGGAGACTTTCAAGAGGCATGCGGTCGCTAAAGCTTATGTCCCATCCTTCAACGATGAGTGGTCGTTCTCATTCGGCTCAGATTATTTAGTGCCTCCTGAACTCGATAGGGAGAAATTGGAGAGGAGGTTCAACGAGAGACTGAAGGGGAAGACAAGGTTCTACCTTCCTGAGATACATTACGCGCTCTTCAGCCTACCGGCATATCTCAAGGCAGCTCTGGAGGAGGAAGTTCCCCCGAGCACTGACGATAACCCGGCTGAGATATATGAGGAGAGCTAAAATCTGTACAAGAGCTCGTAGGATCCCTTTATATCTATTATTTCGAGCCACTTCTTTATCTTCCCTCTTATCTCCTTGAAATCCCTCGAATTGAGTTCCCTGAGGAACTTCCCCAGGGCCTCCTCGAAGTAAGGGTTCTGCGTTATTAGCTCTTGGCTCAGAACCTCGCTCTGATTCAGAGTAGCTGCGGATACCCTGAGGAACCAGGAGATCGTTTTAGTGCTCGCTGATCTCAGGAGATCGGAATCATCATCGGATGAGGAGAGGAATGAGTTAGTGATAAGATGTATTAATCCCAGCCAGGCCATCGCTCTATCGTGATCCTCTAAGCTCATCGGTATCAACTCGAAGGGGAAGAGGGATGAGAGGTAGGAGATCTCATCCTCTATATTCGTAACCTCTATAACTGCGGCCCTCCCATTCCTAATATCACCTATCCCCGGGCCGAAGAGGGGATGGAATGAGATCCCCTTGATCCCGATACTCGGGAGCTTCCTCATACTCTCTATAACGGGGCTCTTAACAGAGCTTATCTCCATTATGACGCTCCCCTTCCTCATCTTACCGCTCAGCTCCTCCACCAAGCCCGGGACCTTCGATATGGGGACGCATAACAGCGCTGATTCGAAATCCTTCAGATCGGAAAGATCGCTCAATGGCTTGATCCTTTCATCAGCAATCTCCTCAACCTTCCTACGGTCTAGATCGTAGATAGCTACTTGATGCTCCTCACTCAAGTAGCTTGAGAAGAGCTTACCCATCTCCCCAACTCCTATTATCAGGATCTCCAAGATAAGAGGGCCTCCTTAAGCAATCTCAATCCACCCTCAGCTCCCTCGCTCGCGAACGTTATTCTTATCCATTCCTTAAACGGCCCGAACCCGGACCCGGGGGCGAGAGCTATTCCCCTCTCCTCCAGAACACGCATGGAGAATTCCATAGAATCGAATCCATCTATCTCAACCTTGGGGAATATATAGAGACCTCCCTCAGGCTCCTTGTAGCTTATGGGAGCTTCCGAGAGCTCGCTAACTGCTCTATCTAAATAAGATCTCAGCGAGCCCCTGACCTCACTCACCCAGCTCTTCCCCCTCTCTAAGACTGAAGCGGATGCATCCTGTATGAACTCCGGGACATTGCTTATAGTCAGGCTCAAGTACTTAGAGAGCTTCGATATTATCTCCTCCTTCGCGTGTATATATCCTATCCTGAATCCAGTCATCCCGAAAGCCTTGGAGAGCGTGTTCACGCTTATAGTCATATCGTAGACCTTCGCTGGGGATACCCTATCGACGAACGATATCTCAGAGTATGCATCATCACTTATAAGTATAGAATCATTCTCATTCAAATAATCTGCGAGTTCATCAAGCTCCTTCCTGCTCCAAACTTTCCCATCCGGGTTGTTCGGTGAGCAGACTATGAAAGCCCTTATCCCCTTGATCTTCTGCAGCTCATCGAGGGAGCTTATCTCGATGAACTCCAAGCCCAGGTTAGAGGCCATCCCCTTGTAAGCGGGCCAAGCGGGTATCATAACCCCTATCCTATCCCCCGGTCTCAGCAGAGAGGCTAGGATGGAGTATATCGCGAACTTAGATCCGGGGGTTACGATTATATTCTCGGGCCCGCTCTCTATCTTATCCCTCCTCTTTATCCATTCGCTAGCTGCTCTCCTGAATTTATCTGAGCCGAATGACGTTCCATATCTTGTCTTCCCCTCCCTTATCGATTTGATCATCTCATCTAGAAGGAAGGGAGGGAAGGACCAGGGCGGCTCACCGACTTCGAGGTGATATATCTTGACCCCTTTCCTCTCCAATTGCTTAGCTCTCCTGAAGACCTCTAGGTGAGGCCCAGCATCTCCCCCCTCCGGTATCTGAGCCCTTATGGAAGCCGCTATGAGGAAGTCGAATAGCCTCCTGCAATTCCATTCATCTATCCCTCTCTCGCTGCATCTCTCCCTCACAGCCTTCCATAAGCTTTCCTCCACATCAGGATCCCTTATCTGAATCCCGCTCTCCCTCTTGAGCCTCCCTATCTCCTCAACCAACTTCAGCCTCTCAGAGTAGAGATCCACCAATCTGAGGGTCACTTCCTTGATCCTCTCCCTGAGTTCCTCCATCAGATAGCCCCCCTCATGCTCCTCATTATGTGATCGGCTATCGTGAACGCGAGCATGCTCTCGACCACTACGACAGCCCTAGGGACTACGCATGGATCATGCCTACCTTTAACCTTTATCTCCACATTCCTCAGCAGTTCCAGGTCAACAGTTTCCTGAGGCTTAGCTATCGATGGAGTCGGTTTGAAAGCCACCCTCAGGATTATAGGCTCCCCAGTCGTGATACCCCCTATCGCTCCACCATGATCGTTCTTCTTATACCTTATCTTCCCATCTATCACTCTGATGGGATCGTTGTGCTCAGATCCCCTCATCCTGGCCGCTCTGAAGCCGGATCCGAACTCCACCCCCTTGACAGCCGGTATCGAGAACATAGCCTTAGCTATATCTCCCTCTATCGTGTCGAAAATAGGCTCTCCCAGACCCGGAGGGACGTTCAAAGCTATAGCTTCTACGATACCGCCTACGCTATCCCCTTCCCTCCTAGCCCTCTCTATAGCTGCCGCCATCCTCAAGTAGCTCTCCTCATCGGGGGCCCTCACCGGGTTCATATATCTATAATTCCTCGCATCATCTAAAGTGAAGCCCTCGGCTCTCTCACCCCCTATCTCGAGGGAGTAGGCCATCACCTCTATCCCCAGCTTCTCAAGGATCTTCATAGCTACAGCTCCAGCCATGCACATCGATACTGTCAATCTGCCCGAGAAACGGCCCCCTCCCCTGAAATCGTTGTAACCGGAGTACTTCAATCTAGCGACGTAATCAGCGTGCCCGGGCCTCGGGAACCTGCTGATCTCCTCGTAGTATGATGAATCGATATCCTCGTTCCTGACTATCATGGAGATAGGCGCTCCAGTGGTGAAGCCATTGAAGACACCGCTCAATATCTCAACTCTATCCCTCTCAGCCCTCTGACTCACCAGCTCAGACTGACCTGGCCTCCTTAAGTCCAGTATCCTCTGAACATCTTCCTCACTTAAAGGAAGCCCAGCAGGAGCGCCTTCAACTATGGCTCCCACTACGGGACCGTGGCTCTCACCGAAGGATATTAGCCTGAGCTCCTTCCCGAAGATATCCCCTCCCATGAGCTCACCCTAAGGTCTGAAGGGCCTTATCCTCAGGAAATCCACCTCGGAGCTCCCGAGATAAAGCGACACTCTGGCGCCGACTGTAGGGGATACCGTGAAGAATTTCACTGAATATACTGCGGTGCCATTAGGATCTATGGGCTCTGCGATGATGGAATCATTCAGCTTGACCTCAAATCGGTATTCGAATGGGTCCAGCCTCCTAAGATTGGCATCGACTCCTCCGGCCTCGACGCCCAACGGATAGAGCTGGGAGTCTAGCCTCAAGTCATCAGCACGCTTCTCACCCAAGTTCCTCAGCTTTATGATCAAGGAGATCGAGTAACCGGAGCTAGTCTTCCTAGATACCGTCAAGTAGTCATAGATGAGTGGGATCGGGGAATTCTTCTCACTCACTAGGAATATAGGGAAATCCCTGTAGGGCCATCCAATCGCTTCAGCTAGCTGGAGGAGGTTCGGGAGTTCTCCAGGCTTGAAGAAGCCGGTGGTCTCAACGTAAAAGTAGCTCTTATTATCGAATTCGATCTCCAATGCTACCGGCCACTCCTTATCCCTGATCTTCTCGTATAGATCCATCAGATCAACTAGGGCGACATGGATATCACCAGCTCTCCTTACATCAGCTCTCACCCTCGGGAGCTTGACCCATTCCTTTGGAAGCGAGACTGCCACCGCTGCATGAGTGGGCATTATCAGTAATATGGAATCAAAACCTTCATGCCTCAGGAGGGATGCGAGGAGTATCGAAAGGTCCTCGCAATCACCATTCCCCCTCTCCAAGGTCTCCAACGGGTAACTGGGATAATCTCCTGTGGGTGAGTACTCATTAGCTTGGGAGTACTTCAAGCTCTGGACGAAGGAGGCTACGAACCAGACCCTATCGTATCCCCTCATTCCCTCCCTCTCAGCTATGGAATCGAGCTTTTCAGCTAGTTCCTTGAGTATCTGATCGTCATGGGGTGTCGTGAGCATGAGATACCATGTGAAGAGGGGGGAGCTTGTTTGGAACTCAACAACTTTCATCCTAGGCTTTACGCGGAAGAAAGTGACTAGATCCTCAGGCACTTCAATGGATATGGAGTAATTCCTCCCAGTATTCGGAGGGAACTCCCAGCTGTAAGAAAGCTTCTCTTCTCTGCCTTTGAATTGTATCGTGGATGCCTCCTCCCGGAAGAGGAAATCCAGTATTCCGATATCTATCAGGGCTTTAGTCCCCTTCAATGTCTCATTTCTCGTGCTCCCAGCTATGCTGACCACGATCCCTCCTTTAGTGGTTATGCTGAAAGTCCAGAAGTCCCTTGAATTGAGGAGCGCAATTTTATCATCATAAGTTAGGAATTTGCTAGCTATAGCTCCTATCCTATCGGCCTTCGGTCCCCCCAGAATGAAGTAATAATTGTAGCCCTCCTTGAATTCATCGGATATCTCTACCCCTATACCCCTGCTCCTGAGCCAATCCGAGATCAATTTAGCTGATGCTAGATCGTTCTCATTTGATATTATGAGGGTCCTCTCATTCGCCGCGTTTATTAAAGCAACTTGCAGCGTCAGGAGGAACAGGAGAAATGAGCATATAACTTTGAGGGAGGATGAGCTCATGAAGGAATAAGGGACCTCAATAATAAAAAAAGTTATAGTGATTTTAAGGACCGTAGCTCCTCAGGACATCTTCCTCGGGCGGAGGTGAGGATATGAGGCCCTTCTCCATCAAGAATCTCGCTGACTCCCTAGCGTTCCTTATTATATTGACAGCTCTCTCATAGAGCTCCTCCCTGCTGAGTATCCTCCTGGCGACTCCCTGCTTTATCGATTGCTCAGCTGCAGCCACAGCTTCGATGGGATAGACCTCCCAATCATCCATAGTCGGGAGTATGTAATCCTCACGCAATCCTTTCTCCTCCGCGAACTTAGCTAGAGCATCTCCAGCGGCTATGCACATCTCATCAGTCACAGTCTTGGCTCTAACATCCAGAACTCCCCTGAAGATAGCCGGGAAGGCGAGACTGTTGTTCACCTGGTTGGGGAAGTCGCTCCTTCCAGTTGCCACTATCTTCGCTCCCGCCTCCTTAGCTTCCCAAGGCCATATCTCCGGTATCGGGTTTGCGCACGCGAAGACTATTGGATCCTTGTTCATCAGCTTTATCCATTCCTGCTTTATAACACCGGGCCCTGGTTTGCTAGCCCCTACTACAGCATCAGCTCCCTTGAAAGCTTCCTCTATCGTCTTATTGTTCTCTTTGTTGGTCTTCATCGCTAGATCGTACTTCCACTTATCCTCCTTCTTCATTTCCTCGATATCGGGCCTGTCCCTGTAGAGGACGCCCGCTGTATCTATCATCACTATGTTCCCAGGGGGCACTCCGGCAGTTATGAGGACGATAGCCGTCCTCACGTTAGCGGCGCCAGCTCCATAAAGGACTATCTTAGAGTCCTTCATCTTCTTCCCAACGAGCTTAAAGGCATTGACCAGCCCGGCATATGTTACAGTAGCAGTTCCCTGCTGATCATCATGCCATACCGGTATCTGGAGTCTCTTTCTCGCCTCCTCCAGGACGTAATAGCACTTCGGCTTCTCTATATCCTCGAGATTCACTCCTCCGAAGTTGGGCTCCACCCACTCCAGGAGCTTTATCATATCATCCGGATCGTGAGCTCTAACCACTAGGGGAAAAGCATCAACCCCGCCGAGGTATTTGAAGAGGAGAGCCTTCCCCTCCATGACAGGCAAGCCTGCCTCAGGCCCTATATTACCGAGCCCTAAGACCCTAGTCCCATCGCTCACTACTGCTACATAATTCCACCTATTCGTGAGGAAGAAAGACTTATCTGGATCGGCTTTTATCTCCTTGCAAGCAGCTGCAACTCCAGGAGTGTACCAGATGGAGAAGTCATCTAAGGTCCTTATAGCACATTTCGGCATCACCTGGACCTTCCCCTCATAAAACTGATGATAGGGGACGGCTAGTTTGGATGGCTTCTCGGCCTTCTTGAGGAGCTCCTCAACAGTGGGCTTACGCTCGACCATAATGATCGCCATACTTTTAACCATATGGAAAATTAAATAGTTTACTATGAGGGGAGCTGGCCAGGCTGCAACAAACCTACGAAAAAATAGCGAATTTTTCATAGAAATGCATGAGGAATTTCTCCATGAATGGCATCTTTATTATTAAATAACGGGAAATTCGGCGAAAAGATCAGGAGAGTTGACCTAGGATCTATCGATTGCTGTGGGATTCGGATCTCTCAAATCTTATTAAATTTATTTCCTTATATTGGCAATAATGAACAATGATATTAGATTAATCACAAAATAAATTATTATAAATTTTTATAAATATCTAGCTTCATAAAAATTTTGAACACATTCATTAATATGTAAATTTTAACCTCTCGACACTCCATATACTCCTTAGAGAGAATGGTTCGTGCTATTCAGATGCTCATCAAAAATAAATTTTTATTTTTTATAGAAGAAAGTCCAGTTAATAATACAACTTATTATCTGAAGAGCACGGTCAGATTCAGTAGAGTCTAAACCGAGATCTCTGCTTGCTATACGAGGATCCTGAAGCCAGTCTTCTGAAACTACCGACTTCCTGAAATAGGATATGATCTAATGCATCAATCCCATATATAATTCCCCTCAAACTAGTTATTCACTTGATGATGACTCATCTCCCACTCTAAATCAGTATTGGAGCTTTTGAAACGTTATGAAACGATCTCAGCAGTTTGACATATATATGGACTGACGGTAGTATTATCGGTGCATATGAGGGTAAGCGTGGTCATGGTCGCGAATGCCATAATATATAATCTAGGGGTTGCCCTGCTGGCCCTAGGTATAGCTGGAGGGGCCTATGTGATAGCAGCCTCCGTCAACCTGGCCACGCTCTACCTTATATCCCACCTCTCCAAGCTAGCTAAGTTCATTTTGAGGCCCTGAAGACCTCTCTTTTCTCCCTAAGGATAAGAAGAGGACTATGATTGCGAGCAATTGGCCTATTATTGTGTAATAGATTCCCAAACTAATCATCTTACTCTGGATGAGGTAACCGAAGATCGGAGCGCTAATGAGATTTCCCACTCCGTATACCGCATTGAAGATCCCATAAGCACTTCCTCTCTGATTTTCAGGCACTAGAGTGCTGATAGCAGCCCTGTATATGGATTCCTGCATCCCCAGGATTATCCCGAATGTTATCGCTGCTAACACTATATTGGAACCTCCTCCGAGGAGAGTTAAGCATGATGGGGCTATGGAGAGTGCGAACGGAATGTAAAGGAAGGCCCTCCCATATCTATCAAACATGAAACCCGCGACTAGTGCTGATGCCGTGTCGACCAACTGTATCAGCATATAGAGGAGCGCAGCCATTCCCGGATTAAAGGTTAAGCTGGAGGAGAGGACTATTAGTGAGACATGGATCAATGAAATCATATTCAGGAAGACCGCGATGTTATACATCCAAAAACTCCTCTCGTATTTCAGGGAGAGCTTACCCCCGCCTCCCTCTGACGGGGATGCCCAAGAGTATCTCCTATAGATGTAGAGGACCGAGGTAATGAGGAAGAGATAAGGTATCAAGGAGCCCAGGAAAGCCAAAGAGTAATTGTTAGAATATAGGAGGATGAGCCCCATTATCAAGGGCCCAGTTACTGCCCCTATCTGATCTAGGGCTTCGTGAATACCGAAGGCTTTTCCAGGTCCCATCCCCCTCGAGACGAATGAGATGAGGGAGTCCCTAGCTGGAGCCCTTATCCCCTTAGCTATCCTCTCGATCAGTATCAGTATTACCGCTATCTGAAGGGAATTTGAGAGCCCCAGCAGGGGTATCGATACTATGAGAGCATATCCTAGGATGTAAAAGGTCCAATAGGATTTGCTCAGATCTACTAGGAATCCGCTTATGAACCTGAATGAGATCCCTATGAACTCCGTTACTCCTGAGATCAAACCGACTAAGAAAGCTGAGGCCCCCAAATAAGCTAGATAAGATGGTATTATGCCTCTAGCCCCCTCGTAGATAACATCTCCAAGGAAACTGACTACGCCGAATAGGATTATCGCTTTATAAACTTCTTTATTGTTCAAGGGACCACCTCCTTCGCAGTAGTTAAAAAAGTATAAATAAAAAAGAGTTAGCCGAGCAAGTAGAGGGAGTAAAGGAGTATCGCGGATCCCATGACTATTGAGACGTTGTTGACGAGCTTGAGGAGGACGTGGAGGCTGGGTCCCGCGGTATCCTTGAGAGGATCCCCGACGGTATCCCCTATGACCGAAGCCTTATGCTCCTCAGTCCCCTTCTTACCGCTCCTCTCTATGTACTTCTTCGCGTTGTCCCAAGCAGCCCCTCCCGTGTTCATGAGGAACGCTAACATGATACCCGCAGCAGTTACGCCTATCTGGAAGCCCCCTAGGGCTACGGGTCCGAGTAGGAAGCCCACCGCTATCGGGGCAATTAAAGATACTAAGCTAGGGACTATCATTTCTTTCTGAGCAGCTTTAGTGCTTATATCAACGCATTTGGCATAATCTGGCTCATTCTTTCCCTCTAGAATCCCAGGAATCTCCCTAAATTGTCTTCTGACTTCCTTTATCATCTCCCAAGCTGTCCTCCCCACGGCCCTTATGGCCCTGCTGGAGAAGAAGAACGGGAGTATAGCTCCTGAGATGAGCCCTATCAGAGTGACGGGTTGCATTAAGTTGAAGTTCTCCACCCTGACTACGTCCACATATGCTTGGAAGAGGAGGAGTGATGCCATCGCAGCGCTTCCCATAGCGAATCCCTTAGCTAGGGACTTAGTCGTGTTTCCAGCGGCATCAAGGACGTCCTTGACCTCACTGCCCACTTCCTCCTCTATCCCCGACATCTCTATTATGCCGCTCGCATTATCAGCTATCGGGCCGTAGCCATCCATGGCCAATATTATTCCAGTGAGTGAGAGCATCCCTATAGTGGCTGCTACTGTCCCATAAATGCCTGAGAAGTGCGGAGGAATGCCATTAATCTGCCCATATATCCCTCCCAAGTAGTAGGAAGCTCCTAGAGCTGCTAAGACCGATATGACTGGGATAGCTGGGGCCTCCATACCGACTGAGAGGCCAGATAGTATAGTGGTCGCGGGACCAGTTTCAGTGGACCTGACTATGTCGAGGACGGGCCCATGTATCTCCGTATAATATTCTATAGCTAGCTCTATTATGAGAGCAGCCGCCATTCCTAGGAGAGATGCTAGATAGAGGTATTCGTGGCCTGGGCCGAACCAGGATGTTACGAAGTAAAAGAGAGCTGCTGTAGTTATCACGGCTGCTATTAAAGCCCTTCTCATAGCGGAGACGGGCATCTCCCCCTCTCTGGGCTTGACGAATAGGGAGCCGACTAGAGTCCCTATTATACCTGTAGCTCTAGCGACCAGCGGGAAGAAGATGAAGTAAAGGTTCTTAGTCAGTAGGTAGAGAGCTGCCCCTATTATCATAGACCCTATGTTCTCAGCGGATATGGACTCGAATAAATCGGCCCCTCTACCCGCGCAATCCCCGACGTTATCGCCCACATTATCTGCTATGACAGCCGGATTCCTGGGATCGTCCTCAGGTATTCCAGCTTCGACCTTCCCAACCAAGTCAGCCCCGACATCTGCTGCTTTAGTGTAGATACCGCCACCCAATTGCGCGAAGAGGGCTGCTAAACTGGCGCCGAATCCGAATCCCATGACTAAGGTAGGGATCTTCTCGACCCCGCTCCACCCGTTGAGCCACCAGTAGAGGAAGAACATACCGGCTACTCCAGCTAAACTCATTGAAACTACCATGAGCCCTAAGACGAGGCCGCCTAAGTAAGCCACGACTAGGGGTTTCTCCTTGCTTTCCCTCGCTGCCTGAGCTACTCTCACGTTGGTTATCGTAGCTGCATCCATCGATACGTAACCAGCGAGTAAAGAAGCCAAAGTGCCGAGCATGAATGAGGCTGAAACGTAAGGTATGCCCCCGTGCTGGATGACATCTAATATGTAGACGAAGGCAGCTATGACGACCATAACTAGGAGTATAACTTTATACTGCCTATGAAGATAGGCTTTTGATCCTCTCCTTATAGCCTGACTTATTTTAATCATTTTTTCGTTTCCTGGGTTCATTCTAGCTATCAAGTACCTCAGCAGCAGAGCTATCAGGATGCCCGAGGTCGCTGATGCCAATATCACCAGTTCCCAGAGCACTTCGGTCCCCCTCGGCCGCGAGCCCCCCGAGTAATTAAAAAGTTTACCATTCAACTGAGGATGTATGCTCAAAATGGTAAAAATATTTTCCATAAAAATTTGAGAATATCTACCAATATATAAATAATATTAATTCATTCATTATCACATTCTATATTTTTGAATAATTTACCCTATAATCCTCCATTTCGTTCCTTTAGGAGTGTCCTGAACGTCGATTCCCAGCTCCCTCATCCTTCCCCTTATCTCATCAGCAAGATCGTATTCCCTCCTCCTCCTCAGGTTCTCCCTGACATCGAGTATGAGGGAGATCAGAGCATGAAGCATTGAGGTATCTGGACCCTCCTCAATTCTGAGACCTAGTAGATCCAGGAGCTCTGAGAAGGTAGAGATGACTTCGTTCCTTCCGGCCTCGCTTATCTTACCCATCCTCTCCGAGAAGGAATTGACATCCCTAACTAACTCATAGAGCTCTCCTAGGGCCTCAGCAGTATTCACGTCGTCTAACATCCTCCTATAGAAGGAATCCCTCCTCTCCCTAACTCTACTCAAGAATTCCCTTTCCTCATCCCCTCCCTCCCCTATCTCCAGTTCCTTCAAGTTCTCGAGGCAGTTGATTATCCTCTCATAACTGCTCCTCGCTTGCTCCAGGTACTCCCACCTGAAGTCTATCGGCGATCTGTAGTGCCTCGAGAGGAGGAATATCCTGAGTGTATTCGCATCATACTCTCGGAGAGCTTCCCTTATAGTCACGAAATTACCTAAAGATTTGGACATCTTCTCCCCCTCGACTGTCAAAAGGCCCGTGTGAATCCAATACTTAACGAAAGGTTTCTCTCCGGTGAAGCTCTCCGCTTGCGCTATCTCTGCCTCGTGATGCGGGAAAGCGAGCTCTATCGCTCCACCATGTATATCGTACTGCTTCCCGAAGTGCTTTATGGATATGGCCGTGTCCTCTATATGCCAGCCGGGCCTCCCGTAACCCCAAGGCGATTCCCAGCCGAACTCCTCCCTAGGTCTGTTCCTCCAGAGGGCGAAGTCCCCTGGATTCCTCTTAGTTGGATCCGGCTCTATCCTGTGGACCCTCAGTTCCTCGGGCCTCTGACCGGAGAGCTTCCCATAGTCCGGAAAAGTCGTTATATCGAAGTAAACTCCGCTCTCAGTCACGTAAGCTTTACCCAATTTTATCAGGGTCTCCACCTGCTCGAATATCTCCTTGAGGTAATCTGAGGCTCTAGCGTATAAGTTTACGCTCGTTATGTTCAATGCCCTCATATCCTCATAGTAGTAGCTCTCGAACTCCCTAGCTAACTCTACAGGGTCTCTGCCCTCCTCAGCAGCTCTATTGACTATCTTATCGTCCACATCCGTTATATTCTGGAGGTAGAAGAGGGAGTAACCCAGCTTCCTCAGGAATCTAGCTAGCGTATCGTAGAAGACATAAGTTCTCGCATGTCCTAGGTGCGAGTAATCGTATACAGTCGGTCCGCAGACGAACATGAAAACTCTCCTTCCAACCAGGGGTTCGAAGGGCTCGAATCTCCTCGTGAGAGTATTGAAGACTACGAGATCAGCAAAGACGGTCACCCATAGCGAGCACCCGAGCTAAGGAACTGCAGCACTTATAAAGTTTTCCTGAGGGGGAAGGGTGTGAGATACCCGGAGCTGCGCGAGAGTATCTTAATATCCGCAGCCTTCCTCTCAGTTACAGCAATAATTCTCCTTCTAACGGGAGCCATAAGCTTAGAGATTCCTGCTTCTGAGGAGAAGAAAGTGGGAACGATAAAGCTACCAGATCCAGTGCTCAAGGGCTCTATCTCAGTTGAGGAAGCGATAAGCAAGAGGAGATCGATAAGGGAGTATAAAGATGAGCCCCTGAGATTGGAGGAGCTAGGCCAATTGCTATGGGCCGCGCAGGGGATAACATCTCCAAAGGGATTCAGGGCTGCCCCGAGCGCTGGAGCCACCTATCCCCTCGAGATCTACGTCTCGGTGAAGGAGAGAGGTGTAATCGGGCTGCCAGCTGGTATCTATCACTACGATCCTTTCGACCACTCCTTAACTCTTATTAAGGAGGGTGATCACTCCCTAGAAATTTACAGAGCATCCCTGAACCAGGAGTGGGTCAAGGAAGCTCCTATCTGCATAATAATAGCGGCCGATTTCAGCAGGACTACCTCCCGCTACGGTGCTAGAGGGGAGAGATATGTTTACATGGAGGCCGGTCATGTGGGCCAGAACATATACTTACAGGCCACGGCCTTGGACTTAGGTACTGTAGCTGTGGGAGCCTTCTACGATGATCAACTGAGGTCGATAATAGGTTGCGAGGAGGCTCCGATATACATATTCCCGGTGGGGAGGAAGTGATGTTTATCCTAGATCATCATTCCCTGGGCTACATCTCTCTCTGGTATGGAGCAGCTACGCTAATGACGGGAATAATACTTCTGATCAACAGGAGGCCCATCTCAAAATATATGAGATATATTAGGCTCATCCACTTACTGTTGGGGGCTACCACAGGTCTGCTCGGCATCCTCACCTATCTAGCTGCCACTTAAGGCTTAGGCGGTGGATAGCTACTCGTATCCTCATAGAACCATAATAAGGTCTCGCCGTCCGAGAGGAGGTACTTATCAGCGGCTACAGGCCCGAGCACCCAGCCCATAGATCTGTCCCAGTACCACCATATCCAGTACTTGGACCCCTCATTCCTCACGCCGTTTATCGAATTGACGAAGCACCCCATCCCCGGGTACTCAGTGTAGTTGACGGATGCGACGCTCTTAGTCGCTTCTAAGAGAGTAGCTCCCTTCTTCAGGACAGTTGAGTTGTGCCATTCAGTCCTATTATCATATCTTATCCCTATGTTCACCCTTATCTCTCCCTCCTGCCCTCTCATCACCTCATTCGCGTAGAGGGATGTGGCCACGACTCCCCAGATGAAGAACAGCACGACCAATGCCTTGAGGACCCTCTCGCTCATACGCATCATGGATGGATTATCCATCCATAATGCTTATAAAGTTTACGTTCACCTCATGATGGCTTGATGGTGCTGAGCGAACTGAGATCGGCATTTGAGAGGCTCCCAGGCCCTCTACCGAATTATAACCTACTGCATGCGATCCTCCTAATGCTAGCTCTGGAGGAGGGCCCCTGCGGGAGGAAGAGGTTATCATCTATTATCTCTCTAGGCGAGGGGAGTGCGAGGAGCCTCATAAATAAGCTGAGGGATCTTAAATGGATAGATTGCGGGAAGGAAGGATGCTTCCTCACACCTCTCGGCAGGGAGAAGATTGAAGAGCTGAGGAAATGCCTTCTGGGACCTATGAAGGTCAGCTTGATGGAACTATTCAGAGGGGATGTCTACTTGACTTTGGTGAGATGCGTCAATTACCTCGATATCCTAGATCTCAGGGACGAGGCCGTCAGGTTCGGGGGGAAGGGGGCTCTGATATTCGCGGTGAGGGGGAAGAGGGTGATATTCCCAGAGACCGGGGAAGATCTATCGATATACGCTCCCAATGATAGCAAAATACTTGAAAGCTTGGGGGCCTCGGATGGCGATCTAATAATAATTGGGCTCTCTGAGGATCCCCAGATCTCTAAACTCTCCTCCTTAGGTGCATCTTTACTCGCGATCCAGGGCCCGAGGAAATAATTTAAAGCAGTCATCACCATTGGCTGGGTGCGAAATTGAGCTGGTCCGTCCTCGAGGCATTGAGGAAGGATCCCGAGATCCTGAGGGAGAACCTGAGGAGGAGGTTCCTCCCCTTGGATATGTTAGAGAGGGCGATAGAGTTAGATAGGAAGTGGAGGGAAGCTGTGACTGAGCTGAATTCCCTCAGGGAGAGGAGAAATGAGATAAACAGATCCATACCCAGGGCAGATCCTGGGGAAAGGGAGGAGCTGATAAGGAAGGCTAAGGAGATAGGTGAGGAGATAGAGAGGCTCGAGGATGTGCTTGAGAAGCTATCCCAAGAGAGGGATTCAATTTTAATGTCAATGCCGGCTTTAATAGATGATAGCGTTCCAATTGGGCCCAATGAGGATTATAATAAGCCTATAAGGTTCTGGGGTAAGCCCAAAGTACCTAGGAGCAAGCTGGATTCCTTCATGGAGCAAACTAGGGGTTTCAACGTAGAATATGAGCTGATAGATTGGGAGCCGCTAGGTCACGCTGATGAACTCGAAGTCATGTTGAAGCAAGTTGATACAGTTAAAGCGGGACAATTAGCAGGTAGCAGGTTCTTCTACTTATTCAAGGATATAGTATGGCTCGAACAAGCATTAATACTTTTCGCTCTGGATAAAATAAGCAGGAAGGGGTTCATACCGGTCATACCTCCATATATGATGAGGAGGGATTATTACCTAGGCGTAGTTGACCTGAACACGTTCGAGGACAGCATATACAAGGTAGAGGGGGAGGACCTCTACCTCATAGCCACATCGGAGCATCCATTAGTAGCTATGCACGCTGGCGATACCTTCACAGAGGATGAGCTCCCGAGACTCTACGTGGGCTTGAGCCCCTGCTTCAGGAAGGAGGCCGGTACTCACGGCAAGGACACTAAGGGGATATTCAGGGTCCACCAATTCACTAAAGTAGAGCAGATAGTCTTCTCGAAGCCTGAAGAAAGCAAGTACTGGCACGAGAGGTTGATAGAGAACGCTGAGGAGATTTACAGGGAGCTGGAGATACCCTACAGGATAGTGAATATAGCATCGGGTGATTTGGGAGCCAGTGCTGCGAAGAAATACGATTTGGAGGGATGGTTCCCAGCTCAGGGTAAGTACAGGGAGTTGGTGAGCTGCAGCAATTGCGTAGATTGGCAGAGCTACAGGCTCAGGATAAAGTTGGATAGGAAGGGCAGGAGGGAGTTCGTCCACACGCTGAACAGCACGGCATTAGCTACTACTAGGACTATAAGCGCTATAGTGGAGAATCACCAGAGGGAGGATGGGAGCGTGAGGATACCCAAGGCCCTCAGGAAATATCTTGAGATATTCGAGCAAGCCCCTAAGGAGGAGATAGTTCCGATAGAAAAAATATTGAAGGAATGATCAGAAGAATATCTTTCCAGGGTTCATTATGCCGTTCGGATCCAATAATTGCTTTATCATCTTCACCATCTCGACGTAACCCTCTCCCCTCACTGCCTTTATCTCCTCCAAGAATAGTTCCTTCTTGGCCAGCCCTATCCCGTGCTCCCCGCTTATGGCTCCTCCCAGCTTTATGGCGAGCTGTCCAGTCTTCACGAAGAGCTCCCTGGCTTTCCTCAATTGTTCCTCATCCCTAGGATCGAAGCATATATTCGGATGGAGGTTCCCATCACCAGCGTGACCGAATACAGGCATCTTCAACCCGTATTCCTTCCTCATCCTATCGAGCTCCCTTAAGGCTTCCATGAGTTTGGATAGCGGCACCGTTATGTCCTCGAGCAGCACCCCTGGGTAAGCTCTGGTGACAGCAGCGTAAGCTCCCTGCCTAGCTAAGTACAGCTGCTCCATCTCCTCAGGATCATCACTAGCTCTCGTCCTCCCACCGCAATCCTTCATAACGCTCTCAACTTCTCTAGCTATCCTCCAAACGCTCTCCCTAGGCCCATCCACGTCAGCCATCACCATGCCCTCAGCTACCTCTACGTTATAGCCCAGCGATTCGTTCACTATCTCGATGGTCTCCCTGTCTAAGAGCTCCAATATCATTGGGACGTAACCTCTCCTCCTTATCTGGGAGATAGCCTTACCAGCGTCCTCTATCCTATCGAAGACGCCCAGTACCCTGACTACCTTCTCCGGGAGTGGATAGATCTTGAGCCAAGCTCTTGTTATGACCCCCAGCGTCCCCTCCGAGCCTATGAAGAGGGACATTAGATCGGGGCCCCACCTCCACTTGTAAACGGGCTCGCCTATCCTGACTTTCTTGCCCCCTGGGAGTATCACCTCCATCGCTAGGACCCAGTTCTTCATGACGCCGAACTTAGCTCCTCTCAGACCGCCCGCGTTCTCAGCTAATGAGCCTCCTATAGTCGCTATCCTCGAGCTGGCTGGATCTGGCGGGAAGAAGAAACCGTAGCTCCTGCAGGCCTTATCCACCTCCAGCACAGTAGCTCCTGCTTCGGCCATCACATAACCGTCATCTATATTCACCTCTATCTTATTCATCGGTGTGAGATCCAGCACAATAGCTCCTGGGACCGCTGGAACGGAGCCGCCGCTGAGAGATGTACCGCTCCCCCTGGGGACTACGGGCACCCTCTCCCTGTTCGCCAGCTCCAAGACGGCCCTGACATCTTCCTCACTACTAGCTCTAACTACAGCAGCTGGAGGCTGTTTGAACTCCGTATATGCATCTACACCGTACGAATATAGTTCCTCGGGTTCAGTAAATATCTTCTCCTTCCCTATCCTCTTGCCCAACTCCGTGAGCACTCTTGCGTAGCTCATAATCTCACCCCTAAGGGATCGTCCCCGAGTATATAGCGTAAGCTCTCCCGTAAACTATGAGCTCCTGCACGTGGAGGCCCGCTGGGCACTCCTGGGAGCATCTACCGCAGAGGACGCATGTGTAAAGCCTATCCAAGACTTCCTTAGGCCTTACAGGATCTCCGCTCACTAAAGAGTTTATTAAGGTGACCCTCCCCCTGGAAGATCTGCTCTCAAGTCTATTCATCGCTTTAGAAGTTGGGCATTCCACGTTGCAGAAGCCGCACTTCTTGCACCTATCTGTCTCCATCTTGAGGACCTTCGATAAATCCTCCAAGCTCAGACTATCGAAATGAGGGCTCTTGGGGAAGACCCTGTACCTCTTAAAATTCTTCACTTCTCCCTCAACCCTCTCGGACCCCCTAGCCATGGCCTCAGCTATCAAGGAGGCGAGATCCTCCACTTCAACTCTTTGACCGATGAAATCGAACCCTGTCCTCAGCATCAGGATGCAAGCAGGGCATGAAGTCAGGACTAAGTTAGCTCCAGTCTTCTTGAGCTCCATAACTCTATCCAGGGCCACCTTCCTGGCCACAGGGGGTTGAGTGAGCTCCAATCCCCCATCTCCACTGCATCCCGTGAATATCCCTCTCCTCTCAGGTTCAACGAGCTCAACTCCCTCTATCCTGGACAGGATGAACCTGACCTCATCCACGACACCCAGAGTCCTAGCTAAGTAGCAGGGGTCGTGATATGTTACCTTTATCCTCCTGCCGAGATCGAACTTGAGGCCGAGCTCAGCTATCCTCTCAGCTACTATCTCGACGAAATGGTAGCATTCTACATCCCATCCAGGGACGAACTCGGGGTAGTAGAGCCTGAAAGCCGTAGCAACTATGGGATCGAGCGTTATGATCTTCCTGACTCCCAGCTCCTTCAACCTCCTGTGAACCCAGTTAGCGTGCTCCTGGAACTCCCTCAGGAGGCCGTATGTGTGCAAAGCCACACCAGAAGGCGGTTCATCCTCGAAGAGGAATCCTATTTCAACCCCCAATCCTTTTAAAACTTTAACAGCATCTTGCAGAGCCTTCTCATACCTTCTGTTTATCCCTCCCCATAAACTGTTCATTCCCACGGTGTAGATACCTAATTTCCTCATTATGGGCCCTACCTTGGCTAGATGATTTATGTTCATCAGCCCTTCAACTCTCTTCAGGATCTTGAAGGCCCCCTCAGAGTATCCCATCACGGGATACATCTCGCCAGCGTAGAATATCGTTCCTTTGACGGGTCCCCTCTCGAGCAATCCTTCGGCCCACTTCACCCTCTTATCAGCCCCTATCCCTAGGACGTCTCCGACTTCCTTCGTATTCTTCGCAGCGAAGCTCACTACTTCGGGGACGATCGATCCCATGAGATCCCCTGACATAGTAGGTTGAAAAAATATTAAATTTTGGTTCTTTTCAAGTACTGGGATCCGCTGATGCCCCTGAAACTGTATACACAAAAGATAGACCGTTTCTCTGGAGAGTTCGAGGTACTCTCGGATGAACTAGTAATCGCTTCAATTATTAAAGGGGGACGGACGAATCCTTCAAAAGCGAGATTCATCAATTCAAGGAGCTCATAATCCCTCAATGAGATCTCGCTGAAAAATATGCTAGCTGATCTTCGGATAGATGCCCGCTTAAGCATCATCTCAAGATTTCCCCTATTTCTCTCATCAAACGCTCCGCCATAGCTACGATCTCCTCCGCCTCCTTCCCGAAGATATCTGCTCTGTGATCAGCTTTCTTCCTCTGATCGAAAAGGAAGAGATAATTTGATTTGATCTCTTCGGCTTTTTCCCTCCCAGCTCTCCTCTCAATCTCCCTGAATAATGCGTTAGCTATCTTATCATCCCTCCTCGTCATCAAACCCGGTAAGAAACTCTCAACGAAGAGCCTAACGGCGAAATATGAGGCGGAGACAGCCTTATTATAGCACTCGTGCTTCAGATCCTCCTTGGCCTCCCTCAGCAGTATCTCGGCTTTACCTAGCTTCGACATCCCCCCCACCTGAGCTCATGAATATCCTAACGGCTTCCTCATCCCCCTCATCCACCACCAATGGATTCAGCCTCTCTCCGCTCCTCACAGCGATCTCCATAACGATCTTC
>Ga0080004_1122842_pt1 | contig 120347 bp, 114 predicted proteins | sample WasSprMetagenome_FD_69207 | JGI IMG/M metagenome (GOLD analysis project Ga0080004, IMG submission 69207) | Sulfidic aquatic microbial communities from Washburn Spring, Yellowstone National Park, USA - WS (SPADES assembly) (version 2) | ecosystem: Environmental > Aquatic > Thermal springs > Hot...
CACCAAATTTGAGGGATAGATTTATTGTTGCTGCAACAGGTGGTGAAAAATATCATACACTTACTGTGAATGAAATACCAAGTCATTACCACACAGTTGACCCACCGCCGACACAAACAACAACTATCATGAAATTATAGTAAACAACAATAATAATAAATATAAAATAGTTGTAAAAATGAAAATCCTACATATAAACGGAGCAAAATGTCTTGGTGGCGGAGAATTTAGAATGATAGAATTAGTAAAAGAGTTAATTTCAAGAGGGCATCAAATATATGTTTTATGTAGAAAAAATACGCTTTTAGAAAAAGAGTTGGAGAAAAATGAAATTAACTATATAAGTTATCATTTATCGCTAGTATCCTTTTTCAAAATATTGAAATTTTTAAATGATTGGAAACCACAAATAATTCACATTCATACCGGCAGAGAATATTTTATAGGAATATTCTTAGGGATTTTGTTTGATATTCCAGTAGTTATACACAGAAGATTAATGTCACCGCTAAAGTGGTCTACTAAAATCATTGTAAATTTGTGGAAGACAAAAATTATTGCTGTATCCAAAATTGTGAAGGATACTTTGATAAAAGTTAACAAATTTAAAGAAAATAGAATTGAAATAGTATATAATGCAGTTTTGCCTCAACGATTTATAATAGATAAGCAGAAAGTTGAAAAATTAAAAAAAGAGTATAAATCCGGTGACAAAAAGATAATTATCAGTGTTGGACATTTATATCCAACTAAAGGGCATAGTCAGCTTATTAAAGTGGCAGATTTAATAAGAAAAAAATTGGAAAATTTTATAGTTCTCATTGTGGGTGATGGAGATATAAAAGAAAGAATAAAACTGGAGAATCTTATTTCGCAATTAAAGTTAAAAAATTATGTGAAGTTGTTAGGTAGAAGAGATGATGTTATTGAATTACTTAAAATAGCTGATTGTTTTGTTTTACTTTCATATGAAGATCCTTTTCCTGGAGCGTTTATAGAAGCGTTGCATTGTGGTGTGCCAGTTATTGGATACAATATTGGTGGTATTCCTGAAATTGTATCTCCAGAAGTAGGTTTTCTTGTTCCACCGTTTGATATTTGCTTAGTAGCAGAAAAAATAGTAGAACTTCTTACTAATGAAACAATTAGGAAGCAGATGGCTTTAAAAGCTAAAGAATATGCCAAAGAAAAATTTTCGTTTGAGATGATGGTTAATAATGTTGAAAGAATATATTTCTCTTTAGTGTCAATGTCAAAACATGGTTGAAAGCAAATATGAAAAAAATTATCAAAATTATAGAAATTTTATCTCTGGCGGAAAAAAATTAGTTATACAAAGTAGAGCAAATTTTTTAAATTTTTAGTATTATAAAATTGTTTACAAAATTCGTAAAAAATTTAATAAGAAACACGAATGCTGATATAAAGTTGGATATTTAGAAGTAATCATAAATTTCTGTAAAACTCTTTTTCTTTTAATTTTTTTGCTTTTAGTTGTTCAAAAATTTGCCAAAGGATCTTTTGATAATCTTCATCTCCAGATTCAACTTTGTCCATTAAAGTTTCTAACTCTTTTGTAAATTCTTCCTTTACAAAAAAATCTTTTCCTTTTAAGTTTGATAAAAATTTATAAACAGAAATTCCAAGTTTGGTTGGGATAAGAAAATTTTTATTTTCAATGACGTATTTCCTTTCTAAAAGTTTTTCAACGATTGTTGCATAGGTTGATGGTCTCCCAACACCTCTTTCTTTCATCATTGCTACGATTGAAGCGTGTGTATGTGGGTATTTTAGAGGTTGTGTTTTAAAAAACTTTTTATTTTTCACATCGTCAATTTCAAATTCTCCTTCAGATAAAGAAGATATGTTAATTGGAATAATTAAGTTATAACCATTCTCTAAAATTCTTTCTATTACCTCCACCTCTTTTTGTTGATTCAACGCTGAAATATTATATTTCGTAATTTCAACTGTAGCAGGTCTCATTTGACTTGCTATGAATCTATCAAATATTATACTATAAAGTTTTAAGTGGTTAAAGTTCAATCCAAGTATTTCACCAGTAGTTATAAGATGTTTCAATTCTTCATCAGATAGTGTTCTTGTTGGACGGATACATTCATGTGCTCCGCCTTCTGCCCATTTTCTTAAATAGATAAACTCATTGCCAAAATTTTCAGAGATATATGTTTTTGCAACTAAAAACCCTGCGTCTGATACTCGAATAGAATCTGTCCTGTGGTAAGTAATTAAACCAGATTCAAAAAGATCTTGAGCAAGTTGCATTGTTTGTTGTAGAGAAAAATGAAATTTTTCGTTTGCATCTTTTAATAAAGTATCTGTTCTATAAGGTGGAAGTGGATTTTGTTGTTTTGATATTGTGCCTAATTTTTTTATTCTTACTTCTTTTAATGTTTTGTAAAATAAATAAGCTTCTTTCTTAGATAAAAATTCAAATTCTGTTTTAAAATTGCCAAGTTGAATAATAACCAAATATTTTTGTTTCTTACTTTCAAAATACTGTTGTATTATCCAACTTAGAACAGGTATCTGTACACGTCCTGCTGAAAGTTTGTTGTTTAAAAAATTTTTTTGTACATAATGAGAAAGTTCAAAACCTACCCATCTATCTGCTATTCTTCTTAAAATCTGTGCTTTGGTTAAATTTTCATCAACAGTTCTTCTGTTTGCTAAAGCTTCTAATATTGCTTTTTTTGTTACTTCATGGAATTCAATTCTTTTGATCTCTTTAGTATTATCATTAAGAATTGTTGTAAAATCCCAAGCAATTTTTTCTCCTTCAGTATCAGGATCAGTAGCAATAAAGATTTTTTCGTACTCAGCACTAATTAATCTTATACCGTTTATGATATTTTCTTTTCCTTCAATTGGTTCATATACAGGTACAAATTTATTGTCTTTAAGTTCTACTCCATGGATTCCACCTTCTGTAGTTAAGTCAAAAACATGACCAAAACTTGCACATATTGTCAGGTAATTGTCACCACTTATTACTTCATAGATGTCAGTATCTAAAACTTTTCTTTTTATTGGACGGCCAAAAAAGTTTGCAATAGTTCTTGCTTTATTGGGAGATTCAACAATTATAAGAAGTGGATTCAAAATATCTTTTATTTCTTTAAAATTTTTATTTTCTAAAGTGTCTTTTATTTTTTGTCTATGCTCATCAATTTCTTTTAAAATTGTCTGTAAATCAACATCTTTTTCTTCAAAAAATTCTATATCTGGTACATACCATCTTACTTTTTTGTATAGATTGTTAAAAGATCTTTCTTCATCTACTAAGATAACTGTTAACCCTTTGCTTACTCCACCAGCAAACAATCTTGAAGTCCTTCCTGAAGCTTGAAGATAACCAGCAACATCTGCAATATATAATTGTTTTCCATCATAAACAATTTCGTTATCTGTTTTAATAATTTGTTGTATTGATGGTTCGTTAATGAAATTTAAAATTTCTTTTTTTAGTTCTTCATTTTCTGTTTTTAATTTAGTAAGTATCTTAACCCAGCGGTCAATTCTTGAATCTTTTATTTTTGTTCTTAAACTTGCTAAAACCCATAAGAGATGAAGCTGGTTTTCAGAAACATCTAATTTTACTACAATCTTTGGTACTCCATAAAATATAGCGTATCTTATCCTTTGCGGTATATCTACTCCTCTTGCTAATGGATTTCTGTAAGAACTTATACCGACTAAGACATCAATTTTGCCATTTTTGAAATCTTCTAAAACCTGTTCATCTATATCTTTATAACTTTTTGCAATTATATTGTTTTCATTTAAGAACTTTACAATTTCATCAACCACTTCTTTTGTTTTATCAGAACTTACAAAAACAAGTCCACCAGAACCTAATTTTTTTATGTGGTTTAAAAGTTCTTTAAAAGAACAACCTTTGTAGTATGTATCTGTAATATTTCTTAAGAAAAATAAAGGTCTTCCAACTTCAAAGTTTAATAGTTCAAAAAATAGTTTTATTCTTTTACTTTTTGGATTAGCTGTTGCAGATGAAACAACACATGTACTTTTTATTTTTTGTTTTTCTTTCTCAATAAAGTTTTTTAGTTCTTCAATCTTTTTTAAATCTTCTTCAGTTTTTTGTTTTTTTGCTCTTAAGTTAATTAATTCTAAAGTTTTATCTATAGTTTCTTCTTCAAAACCCATAAGATAAAGAAGTTTGTCAATATTTTTAGCAGTTTTTAAAAAAGAGTCAACATCGTCTACAAAGAAGAATTTTATATCGCGAGGAATAATATGATAGTTTTTATACAAAAACATTGAGGTTGTAATAAGAATTTTGAAATCTCCATTTGCTATTTTATCTTTAATTTTTTTTGATGTTCCTAAAGCTACTAACACATTGCCTTCATATCCCCAATCTTTAAGTTTTTTTGCTGCTTGTAAAACCAGAAGTTGGGTGGGGAAAATTAGATAACTTTTTTCATTAATAAAAGTAGCAATTGATAAACCAAAAGTTGTTTTACCAATTCCTGTGGGCGCTATGATTGTGAAAGATCTATTTAAAAAAACTCGTCTTGCCCACATTCTTTGCAAACTCCAAGGTTTTGTACCAAGTAAATTTTTAAAATGTTTTTCCCAATTAGTTGTAAGTTCTTCAGCATCAGTAAAGGTTAATGTTGGAAGATCTTTGTATATTATTGGTATCATTTTAGGAGACCTTTTAAAAAATTTAAAGTTTTTATTGGATTTGCTACAAAATTTTAGTATAACAATATAATATGAAAGACAATATTTATAAAACTTTAGAAATTTTAAAGTATAATTTCAATAATTTCATTTCTGGAGAAAAAATTGCGAAAACCTTAGGCATTACCCGTGTTGGAGTTTATAAAATTATAAACAAACTTATTAAAGAAGGATATAAAATTGAAAAAAATAAAAAATTGGGATACAAACTTGTTGAACTACCATTTTTACCACAAGAATTGTTAAAACAAAATTTTGAGATACCTAAACAAGTTGTTTTTTATAAAGAAACTACTTCAACAATGGATGTTGCGAAACAAATTGTTCAACAAAATAATGATTTTGATAAAATTTTAGTAATTGCTGAAAAACAAACTAAAGGTAAAGGAAGAATACAAAGACAGTGGTTTTCACCAAAAGGTGGTTTGTGGTTTTCTTTGATTTTAACTCCGAATATATCTCCTAAAGAGATTTTTATTTTAAACTTTCTTTTTTCTTTATCTGTTGCTAATCTGTTGAGAGAAAGATATTCTATAAACGCAACTACAAAATGGCCTAACGATGTTGTTGTTGGAGATAAAAAAATTTGTGGTATTCTTATTGAAACAGATACTGAAATAGATAAAGTTAACTGGTGTATTGTTGGTGTAGGAGTTAATTTAAATATAAACGATGAATTTTTTGAAAAACATAAATTGCAAGCAACTTCAGTTTCAGTTTTGCTTGGTAAAAATGTTGATTTAACAAAATTTTTAATTGAACTTTTTGAAGAAATAAACAGATGGTATAAAGTTTTTGTTGAAAAAAAATATAATAAGATTGTAGAAGAATGGAAAAAAAATTCTTCAACAATTGGTAAAGTAGTAAAAGTAATTACTTTAAATGAAACAATCTGTGGTAAAGCAGTAGATGTTTCTTCTCAAACAGGAGCGCTTGTCATAAAAACCTCATCTGGTAAAAAAGAAATCCTTTCTGGTGATTGTATACATTTAAGATAAGTTTATACTCCTATTGACTTTTGTTAACCAAAATTGTAAAAATGGTTAACAGATATATTTAACTATTGATAATGAAGGAGATAAACTATGAAAAACAAAAGTTTTTTATATTTACCTATTTTGTTTTTAGTCCCATTACATTCAGCAAAGGTTTATCTTGATGCAACAAAATATGGAGTTTTACAGAGAAATTTTTTAACAACATATGAGTATAAAATAACAAAAGAAGAGATAGAAAAATTAGGTGTTGAAAGTATTCTGGAATTATTAAAAATTTACAATGTGGATGTTTATACTCGTTCAGATGTACAACAAGATTTTTCTTTAAATGGTGGAACATTTGAACAGGTCAAAATTCTTGTTGATGGAATACCTTTTAACGATCCACAGACAGGGCATCATAATTGTAATTTACCTTTAAATCTTGATGATATTGAGTATATACAAATAATAAAATCAGGAAATTTTTCTTTCTATGGCAACAACGCGTTTTGTGGAGTTATAAACATTGTTACAAAGAAAAGAACAAATAATAGTTTGTCATTATCATATGGTAGTTTTGATACATATAAAATAAATACTACAGCAAATTTTGATTTTGGTTATATTTCAGCAGATATGTCTGGTTCTTCTGGTTATAGAGATAATACTGATTATGAAACATACAATATTTTTGCAAAGTATAATTTTAAAAACACAAACTTTAACTTTGGTTTTTTATCAAAAGATTTTGGTGCACAAGATTTTTATGCTGTTAACAGAAAAGAATATGAAGAAACAAAAACTTTTTTTGCTTCAGCAAACAGAAGTTTTGTATTAAAAGAAAACATAAACTTTAACTTTGGTATTTATTTAAGAAAAGGTTTTGATTATTATACAACACAAAGATATAAACAAGAAGTATATTATAACAGGCATTTTTCATCAGTATATGGCAGCAAAGGTATTTTTAATATTAAAGTTTTAAACAATCTTAGTTTAATACCAATTTTTGAAATAACTTTTAAACAACTTGACAGCAGAGGCTCATCAACTGTTTTACCAGATTGGCAAGGGATGGGGAAATTTAGTGATGAAGAGTATGCTTTAGGAGTTGGTTTATCATGGAGGATTAAAAAATTTCTTTTTGAGTCAACTTTTAAAGAAAACTATTTTTCAAGATATTCGTTTTTACCACAATATACAGCACAACTTGCTTTTATACCTAATTTAAATAATAAAATTTTTGTTTCTACATCAAAAGTTTTTAGGACACCATCATATACAGAACTTTTCTATTGGGATCCGAACCATCAAACAACTGAAGATTTAAAAATAGAAAAAACAGATAGTTATCAGTTTGGTATAGAAAACAAAATTAAAAATTTCAGTTTACAAACTTTGTACTATTATATGACACCTGTGAATGCAATTGATTGGATGAGAACAAAAAATTCTAACGAAAGTTGGAAGATAACAAATATATCAAAGGTTGAATTATATGGTTATGATTTATCAGTTAGTTGGAAGTTTCCTGATTTTGAAACAAAAATTTTGTATTCATCAAATTATAAAAATTTTGATATTCCAGAAGATAAAGAGTTAAAATATATAGAGAACTATCCTAAGAATTCATTGAGTTTAATTTTATTTTTACCAAAAATTTTTGGGATAGAATCATCAGTTACAAATACATACAAAGTTTATACAAAAACACAGCCTAAGGAGTTTTTATTGACGAATGTTTCTTTAAGCAAAACAATTAACAATATAAAATTTTCTTTTTCTATTGAAAACTTGTTTAATGTTAAGTATGAAGAAATACCAGGTATTCAACAACCACCGTTTGGTATGTTTTTACAGATAACATATAGGTAAAATGAACTATATTTCTATACTCACAGTATATATTTCAGGTGTTGCAACAAGTTTTACACCTTGTGTATATCCTTTATTACCTATAGTGATAAGCTACATTGGCGTACAAGCTGAAGCAAATTTTAATAAAAAAGTTGTTCTTTTAATAAGTTATGTTTTAGGTACAGCGTTAGTATATACGATTTTAGGTATTGTTGCCTCTGTTTTTGGACTTTTGTTTGGTCAGATACAACAAAGTTTTATAGTAAATTTTTTAGTTGGTATAATTTGTTTGCTTTTTAGTTTATCAATGTTTGGTGTTTTTAGTTTAAGTATAAACATACCTATAGCTAACAAATTTTTCCAAGGACCTTTTGGCGGGTTTGTATTAGGTGCTACTTCTGGCTTAGTTTTCTCACCTTGTACTACACCTGTTTTAGGGACGATTTTAACTATTGTTTCTACAAAACAAAGTGTGGTTTATGGGGCTGTTTTGCTTTTCTTTTTTGCATTGGGGCTCTCTACAACTATAATTTTAGCAGGTTTTTTCAGCAGTGTTTTAACAAAACTTCCAAAATCTGGCAAGTGGAATTTAATAATTGAAAAAATTTTTGCTGTTGTGTTATTGGTTGTTGCTGTGTATTATATAGTGAAAGGTATAAGAATATTAATATGATATCTTTTCGCCACAAACCCATGCTTAACTATAAAGTCATTGAACTCGTTACTCTTAACTAATAACTCGTTCTTAATTATTAAATATCTACAAACTCAACTTTGTTTTCTTTTGTATCTAACAAAACAATACTTTTGTTGTTGAAAAGCCAACCACCTGCTTCACCAGGGTTTATGATTGTAGTGTTGCCAATCTTTCTAAAATCTCTTTTGTGAGTATGTCCATAAATGATATAATCATATTTGTTTGAGGAAGCAAGTTCTTCTAAATTTTGTGGTGGTGCATGAAATATGATGAATTTTATAGTTTTATTTTCATCTTTTATTTCAAACTCTAATGGAGGTTCTTGGATCAAACCTATCTGCGAGTATTTTTCTTTCAACATCTTTTTCTCGCCATCGTTGTTGCCAAAAACAAGGTACATCTTGCAGTTAAGTTTTGAAAAATAAGTAAATGTAATTGGTGATATAATATCCCCTGCGTGGACTACAAGATTGACATTTTTTGAATTAAAAATCTCTACTGCTTTTTTTATCACATCCATATTTTCATGTGTATCTGATATTATACCGATTAACATAAAATTACTCCTTAAAAATTCGGAGAGGGCGGGATTCGAACCCGCGGTCCAGGTTTTACCCCGGACAACTGCTTAGCAGGCAGCTGCCTTAAACCACTCGGCCACCTCTCCGCTATTTAGTTCATAGTTATTTGTTGATGGTTAAAATCTGCTTGGTTGTCCTTCCATTATTCCTTCAACAGATAAATCTTCATCAATATCAGGCCAGTAGATACCAGTACCATTACCAATTATTTGATAGTTTTTCCTTTGTTTAGCAGTTGCATTTTTTAATCTTGGGTAATACTCAAGAGGAACTCTTATTTCTCTCCCGTCTTCTAACAATACACATAACATATTTCTTATAAAATAAACTTTTTTTACTTGTGGTTTATTTACTACTTTTTCTGAAATACTCATACCATTTCTCCTCTATTAGGTTTTGATATTTTATAACTAAATCGAAAGCTCTTCTTAACTCGTGTGGTTTCATGCCATAGTTTATAGCAAGTGATACTGGTTTTAACCAGAATTTAGCAACTGCTGATTGATATTGTACATGAATATGTACTTTTTCATCTAACTCGTTTGAATAGAAAAATAATCTAAAACCAGCTTCTTTTATTATTGTTGGCATACCAATATAATTTACTTTTCAACTATCATTTTAAACTATACGCAGGCTAAAGCCAGCGGTTACCAAAAATAAAAATTTTCTAACAATAAAATAGTAAAAATTGAAACATAAATCAATATATTATAAATGTTTTTCATATGAAAAAACAGATTTTAATAATTCTTTGTTTCATCTTTAGCTTATTTAGTTGCAGAAGTTCAAAAAAAGAGATTGTTCAGACAAAATTTTTGATGGATACAATTTGTGAGATAAAAATTTATTGCAATGACGAAAATTATGGACAAGAAGTTGTTGATAAAGTTTTTAAGAAAATTGAAGAGGTTGATAAACAGTTTGGATATACATCTGAAAGTGAGATAACAAAGATAAACCTTGCTGCTGGGAAAAATAAAGTCAAAGTTTCGTCTTCAACATTTGAACTTATCAGCAAAAGTATAGAAGTTTCTGAACTTACAAATGGCGCGTTTGATATAACCACAGGTGTGTTAAGTGAACTTTGGGGGTTTGAAAATTTTTCTAAAAAAACAAGTTTTGTTGTTCCTAAAGAAGAAGAGATAAAAAAATCATTAAGTTTAGTTGGGTATGATAAAATTTTATTGGATAAAAACAACCAAGTTGTTTTTCTTAAAAAACCTAAGATGAAAATTAACCTTGGCGGTATTGCAAAAGGTTATGCATTAAAAGTTGCAAAAGAAATGTTTGAAGAATATAACATTAAAAAATTTTTGTTAAACTTTGGTGGTGATATTTATGTAAGAAACAATTTAGATAAAAAACCATGGCGTGTTGCCGTACAACATCCAAGAGATAGACAAAAGTATATTTGTGTATTAGATCTTTTTAACACATCAATTGCTACATCTGGTGATTATGAACGATATTTTTTTTATGAAGGAAAAAGATATCACCATATTTTTGATCCACATACTGGGTATCCAGCGAATAATGGTATAATTTCTGTAAGTGTTATGATTGATGATCCTGTAACGGCAGATGCTTTGTCTACAGCAATGTTTGTTTTAGGTGAGAAAGAAGCAATAAGTTTAGCTGAAAAACTTAATGCAGAATACATTATTGTTAAAGAAGAAAATAACAAAATTAAAGTTGTAACATCTCAAAGAATTAAAAAGTATATAAGTGAAAAGTATTTCTAAACCAACAATTTTTGATTTTATGGTTTTGTTTACTTTTCTGTTTTTTTTGTCTGTTTTAGCTTATTTTTCATATTCAAAGACCTCTTCTATCCAAGGAAGTTTTGTAGAAATTTATCAAAACAACAAACTTATTTCTAAACAACCATTGGCAAAAGAACAAGAGTTGAACTTCAAAAATTTTGTTGTTGAAATTAAAAATAACAAAGTGAGAATGAAAGAATCTAATTGCCCACATAAAATCTGTGTTCATACAGGATGGATCTCAAGAGCATATCAACAGATTGTTTGTGTGCCAAACAAGGTATATATAAAAATTTCGTCAGAAAAAAATTATAATAAAATTGATTCTGTAACATATTAATTGTATGAACAAGCAAGAGGAACAAAAAATACTTTATTTAACATTGTTAGCTTCTTCAGTACAAATTTTAGAATCTTTTTTTCCACATCCACTTCCTGCAGCAAGGTTAGGGTTAGCAAATATGATAAGTTTGTTAGTTATTATAAAATACGGATTAAAGCCAGCTTTGGTTGTTTCTATTTTGAGAACAATTCTGTCAGGATTGTATTTAGGTACACTTTTGTCAATTTCGTTTGTATTAAGTTTTTCTTCAGCTGTTGTTTCTACAATAGGGATGTATATCGCATATTTAATTTCAGAAAAAACTTTTTTTAAATTAAGTTGTTTAGGTATAAGTATAATTGGTGCTGTGTTACACAACTTAAACCAGTTTTTTATTGTGTATTTATTTTTTATTCCACAAAAAAGTATTTTTTTGTTTTTACCTATTTTATTATTTTTTGCAATACTCAGTGGGACAATAACAGGACTGATTTCATTGTGGACAATAAAGTATGTTAATCAAGAAGGACAGGTAAAAAATAATATAATTTATACACAACAAATTTTTGATGGTAAAAAAATTAGTGTACAAAGTTGGTCTAAGTTTGGTTTGTTTTTTTTGGTCTGTTTTTTTGTTTTGTTCACAAAAGATGTTTTTTTACAAATTTTAGTATTTTTTTGTTGTCTTTTAGTTCATCTTTTTAAAAAATACAGTAATCCTTTTTTGACAATAAAAAAAATTTTGTGGTTGTTGTTTTTTTCTTTTTTAATACCTCTGTTTTTTGTTAAGTCGGGCGATGTGTTTTTTAAGTATAAATTCATAAGTTTTACAAAAGAAGGATTCTTATTAGGTAGTATTTATAGTTTAAGATTGATAAACATCGTTGTGTTAAGTAATCTTGCTACGAATATGTTTAGTAAAGAAGAGTTAGTTTTGTTGATAAAAAAATTTTTAGGTGACAAATTGTCAAAAATTCTTGTTACAGGTTTCTATGTTCTGCCAGGTTTTATTGAAGATATAAGACTGAAACTTAAAAAAATAAAAAGTTTTAAAGAACTACCAAAATTTTTTGCAGAATTTTTGTAATAATAGAAACTAATACATCAAAGTTTGCATCAAAATTGATAGAAACAAAACATTTTTATGGAGGTTTTAAAAATATGAATCCTGAAAAATTTACTTTGAAAACACAAGAAGTTTTGTACAACGCTCAAAGATTGCTTGAAAAAAAACAAAATCCAGAACTTACTCCTGAACATATTTTGTGGGCTTTGTTGGCAACAGAAAATTCTTTTGCTGTTGAGATTATTAAAAAGATAGGTGCAGATGTGAAAAGAATTTTGTCTGATGTTGAAATTCAAATAGATGCATTACCTAAGACATCTTCTTTTACAACTCCTTCAGGAGGAGTTTATATATCTGGAAGAACAAAAAAAGTTTTTGACTATGCTCTTGATGCCCTTGAAGAGTTTAAAGATGATTACATTTCTGTTGAACATTTGTTATTAGGGATTATAAAAGAAAATGGTATATCCGCAAAGATTCTTGCTAAATATGGTGTTACAGAAGAAAAAGTTTTGCAAGCATTAAAGAGTTTGCGTGGGACAGAGCGTGTTACAGATCAAAGTCCAGAAGAGAGGTATAAACCTCTTGAAAGGTTTGGTAGGGATCTTACACACCTTGCTCGTCTTGGTAAACTTGATCCTGTTATTGGAAGAGATCAGGAAATAAGAAGAACAATCCAAGTTTTATCTCGTAGGACAAAAAATAATCCTGTATTAATTGGGGATCCTGGTGTTGGGAAAACAGCAATTGTTGAAGGTTTAGCACAACGGATTGTTGCAGGTGATGTGCCAGAGAATTTAAAAGATAAAACAATTTTCCAGTTAGATATGGGTGCTTTGATTGCTGGGACAAAGTTTCGTGGAGAATTTGAAGAAAGATTAAAATCTGTGCTAAAAACAGTTGCTGAGTCTAAAGGGCAAATAATAATATTTATAGATGAAATACATCTTATTGTTGGAGCTGGCGCTGCTGAAGGTGCTATTGATGCTGCAAATTTACTTAAACCAATGTTAGCTAGGGGTGAGTTGAGATGTATTGGAGCAACAACTGTAGATGAGTATAGAAAATATATTGAAAAAGATCGTGCTTTAGAAAGAAGATTCCAACCTATTTTAGTGTCAGAACCAACAGTTGAAGATACTATAGCAATTTTGCGTGGGTTAAAAGAAAAATATGAAATTCATCATGGAATAAAAATTAAAGACGAAGCTTTAATTGCAGCAGCAGTTTTGTCAAACAGATACATAACTGATAGATTTTTACCAGATAAAGCTATAGATTTAGTTGATGAAGCAGCAAGTAAGTTAAGGATGGAGATAGATTCAATGCCTGCAGATATAGACGATATTCAACGGAAGATAAGACAACTTGAGATTGAGAAACAGGCTATAAAAAGTGGGTTAGGTAGTGAACCAATTGATGAAAAAGAACTGACAAAAAAATTACAAGACATAGATACACAAATTAATGAATTAAAACAAAAATATGATGCTTTATATCAACAATGGCAAAAAGAAAAAGAGTTAATAACGAAAATTAAAAATATAAAACAAGAAATAGAAAATTTAAAACTTACAAAACAACAAGCAGAAAGAGAAGGTAATCTTGCTTTGGCAGCGGAAATTCAGTATGGAAGATTACCAAGTAAGGAAAAAGAATTATCTTCTTTATATGAACAATTAAAAGAAGTTCAAAAAGAACAAAAAATGTTAAAAGAAGAAGTAGACGAGGAGGATATTGCTGAGATTATCTCAAAGTGGACTGGTATACCTGTTAAAAAGTTAGTACAAACAGAGAAAGAAAAACTTTTGCAGATGGAAGAATATTTGAAACAATATATTGTTGGTCAAGATCATGCTATACAAAAAGTTTGTGATTGTATTAGAAGAGCAAGGACTGGACTTGTTGATCCTAACAGACCACTTGGAGTTTTCTTATTTTTAGGACCTACTGGCGTTGGTAAAACAGAGTTAGCTAAAAGGTTAGCTGAGTTTTTATTTAATGATCAGAAATATTTAATAAGAATAGATATGACAGAATATATGGAGAAACATTCAGTTGCAAGACTGATTGGAGCACCGCCTGGATATGTCGGTTATGAAGAAGGAGGCCAGCTTACTGAAGCTGTAAGAAGAAAACCTTATTCTGTAATTTTATTTGATGAAATTGAAAAAGCTCATCCTGATGTGTTTAATATATTATTGCAAGTATTTGATGATGGAAGACTTACAGATGGAAAAGGGAGAACTGTTGATTTTAAGAATACCGTTATTATTATGACATCTAATATAGCGACAGATGTAATTACTGAACTTGAAAAGAAAGGAGATATAAGTTATGAACAGATTTATCAGTATGTCTTTGATGAATTGAAAAAATTCTTTAAAATAGAATTTTTGAATAGAATTGATGAAATAATAATATTCAATCGTCTGACATTAAAAGAAATAGTTAAGATTGTAGAAATACAATTAAGAGATTTAGAAAAAAGGTTGAAAGAAAAAGATATTGAAGTTGAAATTAAGGATGAAGTAAAAGAATATTTAGCAAAAGTTGGCTATGACCCTGTTTTTGGTGCAAGACCTCTTAAACGTCTTATACAACAAAAAATTTACAATTTAATAGCAAAAGAAATGCTTGAAGGCAATATAAAAGAAAAAAGCAAGATTGTTATAGATATTGACTCTAAAAACAATATTATTGTAGTAAATAAATAAGTAGCAGAAAAAAATTTGTATAAGCAGTTCAGCTTTAAAAATAAAGATTTTACTATATGCTAAAAGAACAGTTAATAGAGACTTTGCAAAAAATTTTAGAGTTCATGAAACACTAAGATATCATATTGAGCGAGAAATCCAAGCTATAAGGGTATACACAGATTTGTTAAACAATACTGAAGACAGAAAGTTCAAAGTTGTCATCAAAGGAATAATTTCTAACGAAAAAGAACATCTTGAACATCTTACAAAAATTTTCAATAATCTTAAGTGAATTTGAATAAAAAATTTTTAGATATGTTTGACTCTTTTTTCATCTCAAGAAAAAAATATAAATTAGTTTTTCTTACCATAATTTCTTTCCTTGTTTTATTTCACAGATTAGGAGAATCAACATTAGGTTATGACAATGTTTATTATGCACAACGTGCTAAGGAAATGCTTTATAGAAAAGAAACAAAAAAATACGTTGTTGATAACATCTAAAATTTAATTATAAACTTGAATTTAACTTAAAATTTTTATAATAAAACAAAACATTGTTTTTGAAAAAGGGGGAAAAATATGGAACTAAAGTTACGACGGGAAGAATTCCTTTTATCTTTGGATTTGTTAGAACCTGTTGCAAGTGTACATACTGGTTTGCCAATTACACCAGATGTTTTGATATCTGCTGAAAATAAAGATGATAAATGTAAATTAATCGCTACAGATATTGAAACAGCATTGCAAATTGAAGTTAACTGTAAAGTTATATCAGGAGGAGAAATTTGTATCCCTGCAAAAAAACTTGTTGCAGCAGTGAAAGAATTAGAAGAAGAGGAGATTCTTTTAAAAACAGAAGATGAGAAAACTCCAGTAGCATATTTATATTGTGGGAAAGCAAAACATACTTTCATTGGCCAGCCTGCAAAAAATCATCCTGGTATGCCAAAATATGATGAAAAACAAGTTAAAGCAAATCAAGTAGTTTTACCTACAGAGATGTTGTTAGATGTGTTTAATAAAACAGTTTTTGCTACATCTAAGGAAGAAACAAGGTATTATCTTAACGGTGTTTACTTAAATATACAAAAAGATACAATAAAGTTTGTTTCAACAGATGGACGTAGATTAGCTTATGTTACAAGACCGATTTCCTCAAGCAAAGTTGTTGCTTCTGGGATTGTTCCAACAAAATCTGTTGAACGTGTAATTGACATTCTTGAAGAAACTGACCAAGAAAATTGTAAAATTTCTCTTTTAGAAGACCATTTTGTTTTTGAGGTTGATAATATGTGTTTTGTAAGCAGATTAATTCAAGGTGAATTTCCGGCTTATGAACAAGTAATACCTAAGATTACAAATACTTTATCTATACAGGTCAAAAAATTAGTCAAAGGCATAAAACAAGCTTCGTGGGTAACTGGCGAAAAAGGTTTTGGAATGAAGTTTTTGATAACCAAAGGTGGGATAAAACTTTCTTCTGCAGTAGAGTCAGTTGGTATAGCAGAAGTTGAAGTTGAAGCAAATTATAGTGGTAAAGATGTTGAAGTAAAATTTGAGCCAAGTTATATCTTAGATATGCTAGATGTTCTTGATGAAGATGTTTTTGTTATAATAGGTATTAACGAACCTACATCACCTTGGACTTTCACACCAGCAAATGATAAAGATTATTTATATATTCTTATGCCAATGAAATTGTAGCCAATCAAAAAATTTTTGGAAGACTTCCCTATGGATAAATTTGTTAATGCAGAACTTGTATTAAAAAAAATTTTTTCCAATTTTGGTATTTCTGAAGAGTTAGGAAAGTTGTATTCTGTTTGGGAACAAGTTGTGGGGACAAAACTTGCTAAAAAGATCCAGCTTTGTGGAGCTAAAAAAAATGTTTTGTTAGTAACAGTGGAAACCCCAGCACATCATCATTACTTGAAATTACATAAAAAAGAGTGGTTGGAAAAAATTAATAGTTTGTGTTCAAAAGAACAAAAAATGTGTTATGAAGATATAAAAGTTATAAAATTATGAATAATACAAAATTGTTTGGTACAGATGGTATTCGTGGTATTGTTGGAAAATTCCCGTTAGAAAAAAAGTTTATTTCTTTAATTGGAGACTCTTCAGCTTATCTTCTTAAAAAAATTTTTAATGTTAACACTGCAATTATTGGATGGGATACAAGAGAATCAAGCGAGTGGATTGCTGAGATATTAACAAAATCTTTTGTTAGACATGGGTTTAATGTTTTATGTGTTGAAGTTTTTACCACAGGTGGTATTGCGTTGTTGTGTAAAAAAAACAATGCAGTAGGTATTGTTGTTTCAGCATCACACAATCCTTATCAATATAATGGAATAAAATTTTTATCACCAACAGGGGTGAAAATTTCTGTTGAGATTGAGGAAGAGATTGAAAAACTAATTTTTTCTGGTAAAAAATTAAAAATCGATAATACCGTTTTAGGAAAAATAGTTTCTTATAAATCTGAAGGAGAAAAAATCTATTTTGATTTTTTGACAGAGAGGTTAAAAGAAATATCCTGCCAATTCCCAATTAATAGTTTATCTTTGGTTATAGATTGTGGTAACGGAACAACAAGTATGTTAGGACCAAAATTGTTTGGAAAAATTTTCCAAAAAGTAAGATTTATAAACGTTAATCCAGATGGAAAAAATATAAATGCTAATTGTGGGGCAGTGTATCCTGAAGTTGTTAGAAAAGAACTTAATAATGGTGAGATAGGAGTTGTTTTTGATGGTGATGCGGACAGAGTTATCTTTGTTGATGAGAAAAAAAATATTCGTGATGGGGATTATATTATTGGAATTTTAGCAAATGAATATAAAAAACATAAAAAGTTGAAAAATTCGTTAGTAGTTGTTTCTGTTATGTCAAACTTAGGATTGATAAAATTTTTATGGTCTAAAAATATTAAAGTCATCCAATGTCCAGTAGGGGATAAATATGTTTCCGAATATTTAGCAAATTATAATGGTAATCTTGGAGGGGAGCAAGCAGGACATATTGTGTTATATGATCTTTTGCCTACAGGTGATGGTATGTTAACAGCAGTTGAAGTTATTAAAACGATGTTGGTTAATAAGAAAAAATTGTATCAACTTTGTAATATATTTAAAAAATATCCTCAGGTTATAAAAAATGTGGAAGCAAAAATAAGACCGCCGATAGAGAAAGTTTTTGATAAAAAATTGTTGTCCGATTTAGAAAAAAAAATAAGTGGTAGAATTGTTCTACGTTATTCAGGTACAGAACCATTGTTGAGAATAATGGTAGAAGGGAAAAATAAGAGAAGTATTGAGAAAACAGCAAATTTTTTAGCAAACCAGTTTTTGAAATATATAAAAACTCATAACTAAAAGAAATTTTTATGGTAAAATTAGGGGTTAATATTGATCATATAGCAACATTAAGACAACAAAGAAAAATTGGGTATCCTTCAGTTATTGAAGCAGCAAAAATTGTTGAACGTTGTGGGGCTGACCAGATAACGGTTCATCTTAGAGAAGATAGAAGGCATATTCAAGATGAGGATGTGATTCAGCTAAAAAAAATACTTAAAATACCATTAAATCTTGAGATGTCTTTAAACAAAGATATAGTAAATTTTGCATTAAAAGTTAAACCAGATGAAGTTTGTATTGTACCTGAAAAAAGGCAAGAACTAACAACTGAAGGTGGATTAGATGTTGAAAAAAATTATAAGAAATTAAAAGAAACAATCTTGAAACTAAAACAAAGAGGTATTACTGTAAGTTTGTTTATTGAACCTGATATAAAAGCAATAAAGTTAGCAAAGGAATTACAAGCTGATGCTGTTGAGTTACATACTGGTAAATATTCTTTATGTAAAGTTGGAACAAAGAGTTTTTATAAAGAACTGGAAAGGATAAAAAAAGCAGCTGAATATATATTACAAGAAGGTTTGATCCTTAATGCAGGTCATGGGTTAGATTATAGTAATGTAAAACCAATTGCTGAGATTAATGGAATGAATACTTTAAATATAGGTTTTTCAATAGTTGCTCGTGCAGTGTTTGTAGGGTTAGAGAATGCAGTAAAAGAGATGTTAAAATTAATAAAAGGATAAAATAATGTGTGGAATAATTGGTTATGTAGGGAAGAAAAATATTTTAGATGTTTTAATAAACGGGCTTAAAAAATTAGAATATCGTGGATATGATTCTAGTGGACTTGCAGTATTAGAAGGGACAAAAATTTTGTCTCATCGTGCAGTAGGTAAAGTTGACAATATGGTTTCAACCTTACCTGAAAAGTTTAGAGAAATAGTTAAAAATAGGTTGACAAATAACGAAGTTTATATTGGAATAGCACATACTAGATGGGCAACTCATGGCAAACCCTCAGAAGAAAATGCTCATCCTCATACAGATTGTAGGAAAGAATTTATTGTTGTCCATAATGGAATAATAGAAAATTTTATGCAATTAAAACATAATTTAACTCATCATAAATTTTCTTCACAAACAGATACTGAGGTAATCGTTCATTTGATAGAAGAAAAATATAATTCTTACAAAGATATTTTTGAAGCGTTAAAAGATACAATAAAAATGTTAGAAGGCTCTTTTGCATTTGTTGTTCTGTCAAAATATGAACCAAATAAACTATTTTTTGCACGTAAAGATTCTCCTTTAATTATTGGGTTTGGCGAAGAAGAGAAAATGATAGCTTCAGATATTTTAGCAATGTTAGATTATACTAACAAATTTATATTTTTAGAAAATGGTGACTATGGTTATATTACAAAAGATGAAGTTAAAATTTTTAATATTCATACAGCTAAAGAAGAAAGACGAACAATACAGATAGTTAACTGGACTGCGCAAATGGCACAAAAAGCTGGTTTTAAACATTTTATGTTAAAAGAAATATATGAACAACCACAAGTTCTTAGAGAAAATATTGTTTCCAGAATTTTTGATGAAGAAATTGTTTTTAATGAAGAAATTTGTTTTGATAAAAAAGATTTAAAAAAAATAAGAAAAATACTTATAATTGGTTGTGGAACTTCATATCATGCTGCTTTGGTTAGTAAATATTTTTTTGAAAGTGTACTTAAAATACCTGTAGAAGTTGATATAGGTTCAGAATTTAGATATAGAGATTTTGTTTTAGAAAAAGATACATTGGCAATTTTTATTTCACAATCAGGTGAGACAGCTGATACACTTGCGTCGTTAAGAATTGTAAAACAAAGAGGAGTGCCAACAATAGGTGTATGTAATGTTATTGGGTCTTCATTATATCGTGAAGCTGATTCAAATATATATATTAAATGTGGACCTGAAATAGGAGTTGCTTCTACAAAAGCTTTTTTAGGTCAACTTGTATGTCTTTATTTGTTCGCTCTTTACCTTGCAAAAATAAAACAAACTACCACAAAGGAAAGATATTTAGAACTTCTATCAAACTTAGCAAAAACTCCAACTTATATAGAAAGAATTCTTTCTGATACTTCGTATATAAAATTTCTTGCAGAGCAGTTTTATACGAAACACGATTTTTTATATTTAGGTCGTGGGATAAACTATCCTATAGCGTTAGAAGGTGCACTTAAACTAAAAGAAATTTCTTATATTCATGCAGAGGGATACCCAGCAGGTGAGATGAAACATGGGCCAATTGCTTTAATTGATAAAGACACTCCTGTTGTAGTTATAGCAACAAAAGGTGCGTTATTACAAAAAGTTTTTTCAAACCTTGAAGAAGTAAAATCTCGTCAAGCTAAGGTTATAGCATTAACAAATTACGATGTTTCATCAAAAAGTATAGATTATAAAATTGAAGTTCCTTATATTAATGAGCTTATCTCACCTATAATAAACGTGGTACCTCTTCAACTTTTAGCGTATTATATAGCAGATCTTTTAGGAAGAGAAATTGACCAGCCAAGAAATTTAGCAAAAAGTGTTACTGTAGAATAAAAATTTTATTCTGATAACCGAATTATAGAACCAGTTTTTTTTGTATGATGGTGTGATAAATTAATTAGATAAAACAAAATAAAAAAGTATACTATACATAAAATAAATCCTTTTAATAATCCGTATTTAAAACTTTCTTCAAACCCGTAGCCTTTTCTAAAGTATTCTAAAAAATAAGTTAAAGGTATAAACTCTGCCATTTTTATTAACCATTTTGGTAGAATACTTACAGGATAATAAATACCACAGATCAACATAGTTAATACTGAGACAGACCATGCTATAATATCAACTCTCTGACCATAAAGAAGAACAAATAAATTTACAAACATTCCTAAAACTAACCCTGTTAGAAAAATGCCTAAAAGAGAAACTATTACGTAATTTACTTTTGGTAGGTAGAAACCAAACAGATAATATGATATTACTGAAAGTAATATAAAAACTATAATACCACGGATAGTACCAACTATCCAACTACCAAGGATATAATGGTAATGTTTTGTAGGTGTAATAAAAATTTGTTTTATACTTTTTGACCATATTTCATAAAGTAATCCATACGAAACTTCAAGTTGTGTAACTTGTAGTACACCAGAAGTTATTGTCCCTGTAAGTAAAAAAGATAATAAACTTTTATCTAAATTTAAAAATGTAGACATCATACCTATAGAAATTATTCCTATTGTTGGCCAAAAAAGTAAGTCAAAAAAAGTGAATATGTTTCTTACTGCAAAAATATAGTTTCTATAAATATAAGCAAAAATTCTTAAAAATTCTTTTTTCATAAATGTGCAAGTTTTAAAAACGCATCTTCAAGGTTTGTTGTATTAGTATTTTTGTAAATTTCGTAAATAGTACCAATAGTAAGAATTTTCCCACTATTAATAAATGCAATTCTGTCAGAAAGTTCTTCTGCTTCTTTCATGTAATGTGTAGTCAGAATAATAGTAATATTTTGTTCTTTTTTAATTTTTTTGATAAAATGTCTAATTTTTATAGAAACCTCAGGGTCTAACCCTAATGTTGGTTCATCAAGTAATAAAATCTCAGGTTCGTTGATTAACGATTTTGCTAATGCAAGACGTTGTTTCGTTCCTGTGGATAATTCATCAAATCTTACATCTGCATATTTTTCAAGTTCAAAAATTGATATGTATTTATCAACTTGTTGGTTAAGTTTTTTACCTGATATACCATAAAGTAAGCCATAGAATTTCAAAATTTCTTTTACTGTCATACACCAAGGAAAATTAGGATTGCCAGAACACATGTTCATCTTATTTTTAAATTTTTCTATAATGTTATTTTTTTGTTTTGTACCAAAGATAAAAATTTCTCCATAATCAGGAAGAATTTGACCAATTATAATGTTTAGCAAAGTTGTTTTACCAGAACCGTTTGGTCCTAACAAAGTAAAAATTTCGTTTTGAAAAATTTCTAAAGAAACATTGTCTAATGCTTTTGTTTTTCTTTTATGTAAAAATAAAACAGAGGTGTATGTCTTTGATATATTCTTTAATTGAATGATTGAGTATTTCATAGCTGTAATTTATATTCTTTTTATTTTTACTCTTCAACATTTTGTTTCGAAATTAAACTTGAAAAACAAAAATGTTTTTGATAAAAAACAAAATATGGTTATTAGAAGATGGCAGATTATATTTTTTTCTTGTATATTTTTTGTTTTGTTAAATAAAAAAGAAGTTTTTGAAGAAAAGATAGTTTTCAAACCAGTTTCTATTAAAAAAGTAGCAATAACTTTCGATGACGGCCCTCATCCATATTTTACAGAAAATATAGTAAAAATAATTTCTGAATACAATATTAAAGCAACATTTTTTGTAGTTGGTAAGCAAGTAGAAAAATATCCACAATTAATGAAATTATTAGTTGAAAACGATAATTGTAAAATAGGGAATCATACTTTTACTCATAGAAATCTTACAAAACTATCAAAACAAGAAATATTTACTGAATTAAAAAATACACAAGATGTTATAAGTTCTATATGTGGTGAAAAAAATGTTATACCATATTTTCGTCCACCTGGTGGGCATTATAATTATACTGTTTTAAATATAGCAGAACAACTTGGTCTAAAAATAGTTCTATGGAGTATATTTACTAACGATCATAATGAAAAAATTACTGAAGAAGAAATTTTAAGTAGAATTAAAATGTCGTTGTCTTCGGATAAAGAAATAATCTTGCTTCACTCAGGCAGCAAAACGACTTTGAATTGTTTGCCAAAGATAATAGAAATTTTGAAAGAAAAAAATTATAAATTTGTTACAATAGATGAAATCTTAGATGAGACCTATATTGTCAATTGATTATGGTGAGAAACGTATTGGGTTAGCAATATCTGATGAGTTACATCTTTTAGCACATCCTTTAAAAACTATAAAAAACGATAAGACAGTTTTTGAACAGATTTTTAAAATTGTTAAGGAATATAATATAGAAAAAATTATTGTAGGATATCCTGTTTGGGATAAACCTACTGAGATAGTTAAAAAGATTGAAGAGTTTGTTAAGAATTTAAAAGAAATAGTAAAAGTAGATATAGAATTTGTGAATGAAATGTATAGTACAAAAACTGTTTGTGAAAAACTTTCTTCTATTGGTAAAAAATATAAAAAATATAAAGAAAAGCTTGATAGTTTTGCTGCTGCAATAATTTTACAAGATTATTTAGATTCTAAACAACAGGGGAAAATATGAAATATGGAAGATTTAATCTTCTAATAAGAATTTTGATTATTTTATTTTTTGTAATACTTGTTTTTGATTTTATTCCTAAGAAAAAGAAAACAGTTTATATTCCAAAAAATGCATCGGCTAAATATATTGGAAAACTTTTAGAAGACAACAAATTGATCTTATCAAAAAGTATTTTTCGTTGGGCTGTTTATCTTACTATGACTGAAAGGAAAATCAAAGAGGGGAATTATGATCTTTATTTTTCAGTTACTACTTTACCAATAGTTTATAAACTTGTAAAAGGTGCTGAAATTGTTAAAGTCACTATACCTGAAGGTTTTACAGTAGAACAAATTTCCCAACGACTTTATTCTAAAGGAGTAATTTCTGATCCAATTGAGTTTATAACTTATGTTAAATCCAAGAATCTTGAAGGCTTTTTATTCCCTGAAACTTATTATTTTTATAAAAACCAGTCAGTAGAAGAAGTAGTTAACAAAATGGTGAAAGAATTTTATAAAAAATATACTAAAGAATTTACTCAACGTGCATGCGAACTAAAAATGTCAACTTATCAAGTTGTAATTTTAGCTTCTATTATAGAAAAAGAAGCAAAAAGTTTTGAAGAAAAAAAACTTGTCTCCGCTGTGTTTCATAATCGACTAAAAAAAGGATGGAATTTAGAATCTTGTGCAACAGTAAGATATGCACTTAAAAAATATAAAGAACCGTTAACATATAAAGATTTGGAAGTAAATTCTAAATATAACACATATAAATATCCTGGACTTCCGCCTTCGCCTATATGTAACCCAGGATTAGATTCTATAAAAGCAGCTCTTTATCCTAAAGAAACAGATGACCTGTTTTTCTTTACACCTGATAATAATACTCTTGTGTTCTCAAAGTATTATAAACAACATTTAGAGAAACAGAAGAAAATGAAGAAGTAGATATTGTGGATGAGTAAATTAAAATTTACAAAGATTAATTAGTAATTTTATGAAAAAAATAATTATAAGTTTTCCATCATACGAATTAAATATAGAATGTGAACTTAACGATACAAATATTGCACAACAAATTTATCAAATTTTGCCACAACAAGCAAAAGTGCATCTCTGGGGTGAAGAAATATATTTTGAGTTGCCACTTAAATTACCAAATGAAAAACCTACTTTAGATGTTGATGTAGGCGATGTTGGTTGGTGGCCTGAAGGAAATTGTTTCTGTATATTTTTTGGTAAAACACCAGTGTCAACATCGTCTAAACCAAAACCGTATAGTGAAGTAACAATTATTGGTAAAATAAAACTTGAAAAAGATACTATTGAAAAACTAAAACAGATAAAATCTAATAGCAAAGTTGTTTTATCAAAATAAATTTTATGAAAAAAAGTATTTTAGTAGTATACAATCCACAAAAGAAAGATGTAAAAGAAGTTTTAAAATTGTTAAAAAAAAGATTAAATAAGTATGATTTAAAATTTTGTAGTTCCTTAAAAGTAACAAAAGAAATATGCGTATGTGATTTGTTAATAACAGTAGGTGGTGATGGTACATTGCTTAAAGTTGGTCATTATGCAACAGAAAATTCTGTGCCTGTTTTAGGTATAAACTTAGGTAGGCTTGGGTATCTTGCTGAGTTTAAAATAAACGAAGTTTTTAGTGTTATAGATAAATTTTTTAGTAGCGAGATAACTCCACAAAAAAGGGGTGTTTTAAGAGTAGAGTTTAAGAATAAATTTTATTATGCAATAAACGATTGTGTTATAAGAACACTTTCTGCAAAAGTGTGTAATATTGAGTTGGTAATAGATGATAAAAAAATTGTTGAGATTATAGGCGATGGAATCATTGTTGCAACACCGACAGGGTCAACTGCGTATTCGTTAGCATCTGGTGGAAGTATTGTTGAACCGGAAACAGAAGTTTTGCTTATTACACCTATTTCACCACATACTTTATCAATGAGGCCGATAGTTATTTCTTCAAACAAAAGAATTGAGTTGTATATCCCAGAATTTAAATCGAATAAAGATCTTCTTTTATCTTTAGATGGACAACGTGATTTTAAATTAAAACAAACTGAAAAAGTAATAATCTCTTCTTCAGAAAAAAAATTGTTATTCATTTCAAATCCTAAGAAAAGTTTTTTTGATATCTTAACACAAAAACTTTCCTGGGGGAAAAGATAGGTCTAAATGGAGAAAATTAAAGAATTGTTCTCTTTGTATAAAAAATTCCATATTGAAATACAAAAAAGAAAACAAGAATTTTTGGATGTTAAAAAAGATAGGATACTTGTTTTAAAAGAACTTTGTTTTTGTTTGTTAACACCTCAATCAAAAGCAACAAATTGTTGGCAAGCTGTTGAAATTTTGTTCAATAATGGTTTTCCTAAGATGACTGCTGCAAAGGTCCAATCCGTTTTAAAAAAATATACTAGATTTTATAAAACAAAAACAAAATGGATAATAGAAGCAGCAAAGAAGTTTGATATTATTTGGCAGTTGGTTAATAAGAATTTTGAACCTGTGATACTGCGAGAGATTTTAGTAAGAGAAATAAAAGGTATGGGATATAAAGAAGCAAGTCATTTTTTAAGAAACATAGGATATTCGTTTGATTTAGCAATAATAGATAGGCATATACTTAAGAATTTGTTAGGATACAGAGTTATCCCAAGTATACCAAAAAGTATAAATAAAAATAGATATCTAGAACTTGAACAAAAGTTTATCAAGTTTTCACAAGATATAAAAATACCATTAGTTGATTTAGACCTTCTTTTTTGGGCGAAACAAACAGGGGTTGTGTTTAAATAGTTATGCATATTTTAGATTTTACAAAAGATGAACTTGAGAATTTGATAGTTACAAAGTATAAAGAGAAAAAGTTTAGAGTTAAACAGATCTTTGACTGGTTGTATAAAAAGAAAACAGACAATTTCGACAAGTTTAAAAATTTACCAAAAAAGTTTATAGAGAAACTTAAAACTAATTTTGAAATTTACACGTTTGAGTTGGCCTCTAAACAAACATCAAAGTTAGATTCTACAACAAGGTATAATTTTAAAACAAAAGATGGGTATTTGATACCAACTGTTTTTATACCTAAGATAGAAAGAAATGTAGTATGTGTCTCAACTCAGATTGGTTGTGCTATTGGATGTAAATTTTGTAATTCAGGAAAAGTGAGTTTTGTAAGAAATTTAACTTGTGGTGAAATCATTGAACAGATTTTAAGAGTTGAAGATGGTAAAATCAATGGTGTGTTATATATGGGTATGGGAGAACCGTTGTTAAATTATGACAATACTGTTAAATCAATAAAAATTTTAACTGATGAAAATATGTTCGGTTTAGGAAAAAGAAGAATCACAATTTCTACTGTAGGTATTGTACCAAACATTTATAAATTAGCAGAAGAAAATCTCAAAGTAAAACTTGCAATATCTTTACATAGTTCAAATGATAAAACAAGAAAAGAATTAATACCAAATTTTAAATATAGTATAGATGAAATTCTTAAAGCATCTGTATATTACGCTAAAAAAACATATACATCAGTTACAATAGAATATGTTCTAATAAACAATAAAAATGATTCTATCACAAATATGAATGAACTTGTAGAAACTTTGTTTAAACATTCTGATAATAGAAAAATTTATAAAATAAATTTGATACCATATAATCCAGTTGAAGCAGGTGATTATAAAACACCAGAAGATAACAAAATAGAAATTTTAAAAAATTTTTTAGTATCAAAAGGTTTTCTTACTTTTGTAAGAAAACCATACGGATTAGATATTAACGCAGCTTGTGGCCAACTCGGGTTTTAAAATATGATAGGGATAGATATTATAGAGACAAAAAGAATTAAAAAACTTATAAAAAACAAAAGATTTTTAAACCGAGTATTTAGCCCAGAAGAAATAGAATACTGTGAATCTAAAAAAAATAAAGAACAACATTATTCAGCAAGGTTTGCTGCAAAAGAAGCTGTGTGGAAGGCACTTGCTGGAAAAATAAAAATTCCACTAAAAGATATTGTTATTAAAAACATTAAAGAGGGTAAACCAATTGTTATGTTTAACAATAAAAAAGTAAAGAATATTAAAATAGAAGTTTCACTTTCACATACAAAAGATTATTCTGTAGCAGTAGCGATTTTATTGAATAAAAAATAAAACTATGTGTAATAAACATCAAATAATAACAAAAAGTATAGCAAAAGATTTTTTACCAAAACGTCCACAGGATATACATAAATATAATTTAGGACATGCCTTAATTATAGCTGGCTCAAAAAATTACACAGGTGCAGCCATATTAGCAGCAGAAGGATGTTTATCAGTAGGATGTGGCCTTGTAAGTTTAGCTGTCCCTGAAAGTATATATGAAACAACTGTTGCAAGAATAAGACCTGAAATAATTATTTGCCCTTTGCCAAAAGAAGAACATGGTAGTATTTCAGAACAAGCAATAGATGATGTTTTAGAATATGTACAGAAAAGAAAAGTTGATACAATATGTATTGGTTGTGGATTAGGTAGAGAAGAAAAAACAAAAAATTTTGTCAATGGATTACTTAAAGTACTTTTATCTCCTCAATCTAATCTTCAAAAAGAAGTTTCTGTAGTAATAGATGCAGATGGTTTCAATTTACTTGAAGTAGAAAATAAAAAAATAAAAGTTTTAAAAAACTCAACAAAAAAAGTAATACTTACACCACATACAGGCGAGTTTAAGAACTTGTTTGGTATTACTGATGATGAATTTGAGAAAATTCAAAATGAACCTTGTTTATATGTTGAAGAATTCGCTAAGAATAATAATGTTGTTTTAGTACTAAAATCTTCAACAACGACAATCTCAGATGGAGAGTATATATTTAAGTTGAACCAACCTAATAATGCTTTAGCAAAAGGTGGCTCTGGAGATGTATTAGCTGGAATAATTGCAGGACTTTGTTATCAGATAAAGAATTACAATAAGACATTAGTGAAATATGATTTTCTTTTAAAATCTGCAGTGTTAGGTGTTTATTTACATTCACAATCTGCATTTATTGGGAAACAACAAAAAACTGAATTTTGTTTTACTCCAACAGATATTGTTAAATACTTGCCCGATGTCTTTAAAGAATTAATTTAAAAAAAATTTTTTTGTTGTCCCTCTTGACAAATGTTTTTGTTTTTAATAATTATTAAATTGTAATAATTATAAATTAGGATTAAATTTAAAATTGAACTTATGCAAAATATAAAAGAAACTTTAAAATCAAAAGGTATAAAACCAACTATACAAAGGATAAAGATATATAAATATCTTACTGAACACAAAACACATCCTGATGTTGAGACAATATATAATGACTTAGTAAAAGAATTACCAACTATTTCAAAAACTACAATATATAACACTTTAAAAGAATTTGCAGAAAAAAATTTAGTTCTTGAGATACCATTAGAAACAAAACTTTGTTTTGATGGATATACTCAACCTCATAGTCATTTCATATGTGAAAAATGTGGAGAAGTTTATGATTTAAATATAGAATATAGTTTTGCAAAAAGACAAAAAATTGATGGTCATTTGGTCAAAAAATTTTGCGGTATATTTAAAGGAATCTGTAGGGAATGTCAAAAGAAAGGAGAAAAATAAAATGAATTTACAAGCACTTTATAAAATTGGTTATGGTATGTATATTGTTTCATCTAAAAACAAAGAAGGAAAATTTAATGGCCAGATTGCAAATACTGTTTTCCAAGTTACTTCAGAACCACCTCAGATTGCTGTATGTTTAAACAAGAATAATCTCACTACTGACTATGTTAAAGAAAGTGGTATGTTTATTGTTTCTGTATTGAAAAAAGAAACGCCTTTAGAGTTTATTGGCAGGTTTGGTTTTAAGTCTGGTAGAAACATTAATAAATTTGAGAATCTTAACTACAAAACATCTAATTTAGGGTTACCTATAATTTTAGAAAATTCTTTAGCATATGTTGAAGCAAAAGTTGTAAATAGTATTGATGTTGGTACACATATATTATTTGTTGGTGAAGTAGTAGACGCTGAGATTTTATCTGAAGGTGAGACAATGACATACGAGTTTTACCATTTAGTTAAACGAGGAAAATCGCCAAAAACAGCACCAACTTATATTAAAGAGAGTCAATAGTTCATAGTATGAAAAATCACAAAAATGTAGTGCAAGGCTTCAGCCTTGCTAATATTTTTCTAAAAATATGAAAGTAGGAACTAACATGAAAAAATATGAATGCAAAGTATGTGGATATATATATGACCCACAAAAAGGTGATCCTGAAACCGGTATCAAACCAGGGACACCTTTTGAACAACTACCAGATGATTGGGTCTGTCCAGTATGTGGTGCAGGAAAAGAAGAGTTTGAGGAAGTTAAGTAGTTTATAGTCGATAGTTGATAGTTCATAGTTAATAGTTCATCCCGCAATCTGTGGGACCTGTCCCGCAATCTGCGGGATAAAAATTGTTTAAATGTATGGCATAAATGTAGTGCAAGGCTTCAGCCTTGCTAATATTTTTTAAAAATGTGAAAGTAGAAAATAATATAAATTTTTTAGTAGGTTTAAATCCAATACTTTTATCCTTTATTTGTGGTTTATTCACTTGGTCTTTGACAGCCTTAGGTTCTGCAGTTGTGTTTTTAAAAAAAACAGTATCAAGAAAATTTTTAGACGCATCTTTAGGTTTTTCAGCAGGGATTATGATTTCAGCAAGTATTTGGAGTTTACTTTTACCATCAATTGAGTTATCTCAAAATATAAGTTTGCCAAAATGGTTCCCTCCTACAGTTGGATTTTTATTAGGCACTATTGTTTTAAATATTATTGACAATTTTACTCCACATCTTCATATATTTGAACCTGAAGAAAGACAAGAAGGGATAAAGTCAAATCTTAAAAAAACAATGTTGTTGTTTTTAGCAATGACAATACACAATTTTCCTGAAGGTTTAGCAGTTGGTGTAACAATTGGTTCTGGAAGGATTTTAGAAGGTTTAATTTTAGCCTTAGGTATTGGGGTACAAAATTTTCCTGAAGGTATGGCTATATCTTTACCTTTAAATGCTGGTGGGTTGACAAAGAAAAAAAGTTTTTATTTTGGTCAAATAAGTGCTTTAATTGAACCTATTGGCGCTGTCTTAGGTGCGTTGGTTGTTTCTTTATGGCAGAAAGTTTTACCTTATGCTTTATCATTTGCAGCAGGTGCTATGATTTATGTCACAGTAGAAGAACTTATACCTGAATCACAGAAAGCAGAAAATACAAATTTAGCAACATTTTCGTTAGTTGTAGGGTTTTTGTTAATGATGATTTTAGATTTATCATTTTAAGAAAATGAACAAAATAAAAGTTTTATTTTTATGTGTTGCAAATTCGTGTAGGTCACAAATGGCTGAAGGGTTGCTAAGACATTACTATGGAGATAAATTTGAAGCATATTCTGCTGGTTCAAAAGCAACTTTTGTTCATTCGTTAGCAATAGAAGTTATGAAAGAGATTGGGATTGATGTTTCAAACCACAGAAGTAAGCTTGTATCAAAGTTTTTTGGTCAAAGTTTTGATTATGTTATAACATTATGTGGAGATTCGTCAAAATCAATTTGTCCTATGTTTATTGGTGAAGTAAAAAGAGAGACATTACATTGGAATTTCCCAGACCCAGCAGAAGCTGAAGGAAGTTTAGAAGAAAAGTTAGCAGTTTTTAGACAAGTTAGAGATGAAATAAAGAAAAAAATTGACAATTTTGTGATAGAAATTACATCTAAATAATAAACAAGTTGATGTGTTAATGAGTTGTTGAGTTATTGAGTTGTCTAATAAATTAATTATAAATTACAAAGGAGAATAATAAAATGAAAAAAATAATGATAATATTTCTTATGTTAACAACAATTGCTTGTGCACAAACAAAGAAAAAAGAGAATAGTTTAAAATACTTAGATTTTGAACTACCAGTTGTTAACTCTACAGAAACCTTAAAACTATCAAACATTGTTGGCAAAAAACTTGTTCTTTTAAACTTTTGGGCGACATGGTGCCCATATTGTGTAAGAGAAATTCCTGATTTAAAAAATGTTTATGAAAAATATAAAGACAGAGGGTTAGAGATAGTTGCTGTAAACATAGGCGAATCAAGTAAAGAAGTTTCAAAATTTGTTGAAATAAAAGAAATAAAATACAAAGTTGTTTTAGACCAAAAAACTCAAGTTGCAAGAATGTATGGAGTAAGAGGGATCCCAACTAATTTTTTGATAGGATTAGATGGCAATGTAATTTTTGCAGATTATGTAATGCCTGATGAAAAAATTATTGAAGAAAATTTGCCAAAAATTTCAACTACTAAACCTAAAAAATCTAAAACAGAAAGGAGGTGATGACTATGCCTTGCAAAAGAAAGAAAAAAGAAAATAAATAAACCAAAAATTTTTAAAGAAAGGAGGTGATACTATACTTTTCAGAAAGAAGAGAAAAAGTTGTAAATAAAAAAAATTATTAAAGAAGAAACACCAAAAAGTCAAAATCAAGCGAAGGAGGAGGCAAGTATGGAAAACATAATGAAAGAGAAGAGGATGCCGTTATTAGGTGATGATTTTCCCACAATGAAAGTACAAACTACACATGGAGAAATTGAACTTCCGAAACATTATGCAGGGAAATGGTTTGTTTTGTTTAGCCATCCTGCTGACTTCACGCCTGTTTGTACTACAGAATTTGTTGCATTCCAAAAAAGGTATGAAAAGTTTAAAGCATTAAATTGTGAACTTATAGGTTTAAGTGTGGACCAAGTTTTCTCTCATATAAAATGGGGAGAGTGGATAAAAGAAAAATTAGGTGTTGAGATTCAGTTCCCAATTATTGCAGACACAGGAGCAGTTGCAGAAACACTTGGTTTGATACACCCTGGCAAAGGCACAAATACTGTGAGGGCAGTATTTGTTGTTGATGATAAAGGTAAAATAAGAATAATTTTATACTATCCTCAGGAACTCGGCAGAAATATGGATGAAATACTTAGAGCGGTAGAAGCGATGCAGATATCAGACAAATACGATGTTGCAATGCCAGCTAATTGGCCAAACAATGAGTTGATAAAAGATAATGTAATAATTCCGCCAGCAAAAGATGTTGAAGCAGTAAAACAAAGGGTAGAAAAATCTAAAAAAGGAGAGTTTCAATGTTTCGATTGGTGGTTCTGTCATAAAAAATTAGAGAAATAAATTTCAAAAACAAGAAAGGAGGTTAATACAACTATGAAATCATTAAAAGGCACAAAGACGGAAAAAAATTTACTCACTGCTTTTGCAGGAGAATCACAAGCAAGAAATAGGTATACATATTTTGCATCAGTTGCAAAAAAAGAAGGATACGAACAAATATCTTGGATTTTTTTAGATACTGCTGAGAATGAAAAAGAGCATGCAAAAAGATTGTTTAAATTTTTAGAAGGTGGTGATGTAGAAATTCAGGCAGTGTTTCCAGCAGGGGTTATTGGTGATACAAAGACAAATTTAAAATCAGCAGCTGCTGGTGAAAATTATGAGTATACAAAGATGTATCCAGAATTTGCAAAAATTGCTCGTTCTGAAGGGTTTGAAGATATAGCAAAAGTTTTTGAAGCGATTGCAGTTGCAGAACAAGGTCATGAAAAAAGATATTTAAAACTTTTAGAAAATATTGAAAAAGGTTTAGTGTTTAAGAAAAATCAAGTTGTAAAATGGAGATGTAGAAACTGTGGATATATCCACGAAGGGCTTGAAGCACCTGTAAGATGTCCATCTTGTGATCATCCACAAGCATATTTTGAATTGCTTTGTGAAAATTACTAATGGGCAAAAACATTTGTAAAGAATCACCTGTTACTACTTTATTTTTTATAATAGCTCTTATTGCAACAATTTCAATACGGTTAATTGGAATTGCTGGGTTGTTCAGTGGTTTTGTCGCGAAGTTTTTATGGTATGTTGGGATTGTAGGGTTTTTGTTGTTCTTTATATACAAGTTTAAGGCTGAAAATGAAAGAAGAAAAATAGTTAGTGATACAAACATAATTGAAAAAATTGTCAATGATGATAAAATACTATACGAAGATAAAGAAATTCTTGTTTCTATTTTGTGCAGTTTGATATCTAAGAAAGATATTATAAACTACTTTGTGATTTTCTTTACTTCAGGAGTAAGTTTAGTTATTGCTTTACTTTTTGATTTAAAAATTATAAAATAGGAGCAAACACAATGAATAAAAAAGTAAAAGTTTATTCAACACCAACCTGTCCATTTTGTATAATGGCAAAAAAGTTTTTAAAAGACAACAATATTGAATTTGAAGACATTGATGTATCTCGTGATATAAAATCAGCAAGAGAAATGGTTGAAAAAACAGGTCAAATGGGTGTGCCGGTTATAGAAATTGATGGTGAGTTTGTTATAGGATTTGACAGAAATAGAATTAAAGAATTACTGCAACTTCAATAGGAGAATATAATGGCAGTAATAAAAATTAAAGAAGATATTTATTTTGTTGGTGCTAATCATTGGGACAGAAGATTATTTGATGAGTTGATACCTTTGCCAGATGGGACAAGTTATAATGCTTACTTAATTATCGGTAGAGATAAAATTGCTTTGATAGACACAGTTGATCCTCAAACAAGACAACAATTGTTTGATAACTTGAAACAACTAAATATCACAAAAATTGATTATGTAGTTTCAAACCATGCTGAACAAGACCATTCTGGTGTGATACCTGATGTGTTAAAACAATATCCAGAAGCAAAAGTTATAACAAATGAAAAATGTAAATCAATGCTTATGGATTTACTTTTAATACCAGAAGAAAAGTTTATTGTTATCAAAGAAAAAGATACAATTGATTTAGGTGGTAAGACACTTGAGTTTTATATGATACCTTGGGTACATTGGCCTGAAACAATGGCTACATATTTAAAAGAAGATAAAATTTTGTTTCCTTGTGATATGTTCGGTTCTCATATCGCAACATCAGATATTTTTGATGAAAAACATTTTTATGTACCAGCAAAAAGGTATTATGCAGAGATAATGTCTCCGTTTAGAAATAATGTAAGAAACAATCTCGAGAAAATAAAGAAGTTAGATATAGAAATAATTGCGCCATCCCATGGATACATTTATAAAAACCCGCAAAAAATAATCTCAGCATATGAAGAATGGTCGTCAGAAAATGTAAAAAATGAGGTTGTATTAGCATATGTTTCAATGCATGGGTCAACACAAAAAATGGTTGAGTATCTAAGAGAAGAACTTATAAAAAGAGGAATAAAAGTTAACTTCTTCAATTTAACAGTTACGGATACTGGAGTACTTGTAATGAGTTTAGTTGATGCAGCAACCTTGGTTATTGCAGCACCTACTACTTTGACAGGTATTCATCCTAAGGCTGCTTATGTGTTATATCTTGCAAACTTGTTAAGAATAAAAACAAAATTTTTCTCAATAGTATCATCTTATGGTTGGGCTGAAAAAACATTAGATGTTGTGAAAACATTAGCACCGAATGTAAAAGCTGAGGTTGTCCATCCTGTGATTACGAAAGGTTATCCAAAAGAAAATGATTTTAAAGAATTAGAAAAGTTAGCAGACGAAATTTTAGAAAAACATAAAAGTTTAAATCTTGTTTAAGGAGGGTATAAACCTATGGCAGTAAAACAAAGAGGAGAGGTATATAAATGCAGTGTTTGTGGTAATATAGTGGAAGTGTTATATGCAGGTGGTGGGACACTTGTATGTTGTGGGAAACCAATGGAACTACAAGTTGAAAACACTGTTGATGCATCAAAAGAAAAACATGTACCTGTGATTGAAAAAACATCTGATGGTATTTTAGTAAAGGTTGGTTCTGTAGAACATCCGATGGAAGAAAAACATTATATTATGTGGATAGAACTCAATGTTGATGGAAAGGTATACAAACAATTTTTAAAACCAGGTGATAAGCCACAAGCTTTGTTTAAAGTAGATGGTAAAGTATTATACGCAAGAGAATACTGCAACCTTCATGGTCTGTGGAAATCTAGTTTATAGTTGATAGTTAACAGTCAATCCCACAATTTGCTGGATAGTTCATAGTTAATATAATTGGTAGCCGCAGGCTTTAGCCTGCGAAAAATTTAAATAAAAAATTTAAGAATTATGAATAAAAAAATTTATGATTTAATAATTTTAGGTTGTGGACCCGCTGGGATAACTGCTGCTATTTATTCAGCAAGGAAAAAAATAGAGTTTATAGTCATATCAAAAGATGTTGGAGGACAAACTGTCTATAGTTCGTCTGTTGAAAACTATACTGGTTATCAAGTGATTACTGGTGCAGAGTTAGCATTAAAATTTAAAGAACATCTTGATATGTTTGATATTGATTTAAGAATGCCAGAAATTGTTAAAAATGTTAAAAAAGAAGGCAACATCTTTGTTGTTACAACAGACAGAGATACTTATTATTCAAAATCAGTTATCGTTGCTACAGGCCGTATCCCACGAAGTTTAGGTTTAAAAGAAGAAGAAAAATTTAAAGGAAGAGGACTTACATATTGTGCAACTTGTGATGCACCTTTGTTTAAAGACAAAGATGTTGTAGTTGTTGGTGGGGGAAATTCTGCATTAGATGCTGTTATCCAACTTACAAAGTATGCAAATAATATTTACATAGTTGACATTGCTGAAAAACTAAAAGCTGATCCAATAATGATTGAGAAAGCTTTTGACTATCCAAAGTTAAAGTATTTCCCTAACAGCAAAATCATAGAAATTTTAGGTGAGAAATTTGTTGAAGGAATAGTCTTAGAGAATATTAATGACCAATCTAAAACAGAACTTAAAGTTCAAGGAATTTTCGTTGAAATTGGTTCTATACCATCATCAGATTTTGTTGAAAATGTTGCTAAGAATAAAGATGGAGAGATAATAGTTGATTGTGCTTGTAGAACATCTATAGAAGGACTTTTTGCAGCAGGTGATGTAACAAATGTTTTTGCAAAACAAGTGATAATTGCTTGTGGTGAAGGAGCAAAAGCAGCTATATCTGCTTTTGAGTATTTGATAAAAAGTAAAGATTAATTAAGCCTTTGTAGAGCAAGGCTTTAACCTTTCTTGATTTTTAATCAAAAGGAGGTTATAAAGTCATGGGATTGATTAATGAAGGTATAAAAGCAAAACTTAAAAGTATTTTTTCACAACTAAAAGATGATGTTACTTTAAAAGTTTTTACGCAAGAGATAGAATGTCCTACATGTAAAGATAACACTAACTTTATGCAAGAGATATCAGAGTTGTCATATAAAATAAAAATTGACATTTTAAATTTTGTTTTAAACAAAGATGAAGCTGAAAAACTCAAAATAGATAAAATCCCAGCAACTGCTGTTTTAGGTGATAAAGATTATGGTATAAGATTTTTTGGTATTCCTGCAGGTTATGAATTTAATTCGTTTATAAACGCTATAAAAATGGTGAGTTTAAAAGATTCAGGATTAAGAGAAGATATAAAACAAAAAGTAAAAACAATAAATAAGCCAGTAAATATAAAAGTTTTTGTGACGCTCACTTGTCCATATTGTCCTATGGCAGTTGAAGTAGCACATAAGTTTGCTTTTGAAAATGATAATATTATCTCAGAAATGATAGATGCATCAGAGTTCCCACATTTGTCAAACAGATACGGTGTTTATGCTGTACCAAAAGTTGTTATAAATGACAAAATTAGTTTTGAAGGCGCAGTCCCTGAAGATTTGTTTTTAAATTATATATTGGAAGCAATAAAATAAAAGGAGTTTAAAAATGATAAAACTTTTTGGTATCTTAACTTTTGCATCTTTAGTAGCAACAATTTTAATTGGAGCAAGAGTTATTAAAACGTCTATTTTGGTACACAAAATTTTTGCTTTTATAACTCTTGTTTTTGCACTTACACATGTTATATTAATAATTTTAGCAATTTTAGCATACTAATTTATAATTATTTAGGAGGGTGATATGAAAAAAGAAATAGAACAAGAACTTAACAAACAACTAAACAGAGAACTATATTCTGCATATCTTTACTTATCAATGGCAGCATATTTTGAATCAATAAATCTAAAAGGTTTTGCTCATTGGTTAAAAATACAAGCAAAAGAAGAATTAGGACATGCAATGAAATTTTTTGAGTTTATAAATGAAAGAAATGGTAAAGTTGTACTTGAATCAGTAGATAAACCAAAGATAGATTGGTCTTCACCACAAGAAGCGTTTAAAGATGTATATGAACATGAACAAAAAATTACAAGTTATATACACAAACTCGTAGAACTTGCAAGACAAAACAACGATTATGCAACAGAAAACTTTTTATCATGGTTTGTAGCAGAACAAGTTGAAGAAGAAGCACAATCTTATGAAATATATCAAAAATTACAAGTATGTGAAAAATCAATTGGTGGATTGTTTAATTTAGACCACCATTTAGGAAAAAGAGAAGGATAATTTTTGACTATGGTATTAAAACTTATTTTAGGACCAACAATCGGAGCATTAATTGGGTTCATAATTGGAAGTATATTTAGGAAACTTGGTGGTGTATGCCCGTTGACTTGTAATCCATACATTTCAACAATATGGTTTGCTTTATTAGGACTACTTTTTGTGTTGAGCAATAGATAAAATTTTGAGTTTTTAATAAATCTTTAAAACAGTATTTGTAGTGGTTAGATTTATACAACAAATTGTAGTTGCAGAACCTTGTTCTGCTATAATCCGTAGTTACATAATTTGGCCCTGCTAAAAGATGATATTCAGCATAAGATGCTACAACTACAAACTTTAATTTTGTGTGATAAATTCCACCGCTACAAATGTTTTTTAATTTTAATAGGTGCTAAAACTAAATTTTTAAGGAGGAATAAAACATATGACTAAAATTTTTGATATTTCTGAAGTTTACCAATTAGCTATAAAAATTGAAGAAAATGGGATGAAATTTTATTCTGAATTTGCTAAAAAAACAAAGAATAAAAAGTTAAAAGATTTATTTTCTGCTTTAGCATATGCAGAAGTTGAACATAAAAAAAGTTTTGAAAAAATGCTTTCAGAAATAGAGAATTATGAACCACAAGAAGCTTATCCTGAAGAATACTTTTCTTACCTAAAAGCATACGCAGACGGGTTAATCTTTGATTTTGTTCAATTAAAAAAACAACAAAATAAATTAAAAACTACAGTTCAAATTTTAGATTTTGCTATACAAAGAGAAAAAGATTCTATTCTGTATTACCAAGAAATAAAGAATTTAGTTTCTGAGACACAACATAAAGAACTTGAAAAAATTATTAATGAAGAACGAAAACACTTACTTGATTTGACTCATATAAAGAACACTTTATAAATTTGGTGGAAGAATTGTGCAACTGAATTACCTATCTTTTACTACATTATAACTTTTCAGAAAAAATACTTATACGAAACTTATCTTTTCTTTTTACACTCTTTTACAAAAAACAAATTAAGTATTGAAGTTTGCAAAAAAAATTTGTATTTTTTTCTAAACTTTTGTTTCTTTTTTTATAAAGATTATTTTAAAACAAAACTGCGATCTCTAATTCACAGAATTTATTGTTTTCAGATATGAAGAAGCAGCAACAAAAACAAGGGGAAATTAAAGTGCCAAAAATTTTAGTTGTTGAGAAAGACAAAGATGTTTTAGAAGAAGTAAGAAAAATTTTTTCTTTTGTAGATTACAAAATTTTTTTTGAACAAGACGAGAAAAAGGCTCTTCAAAAACTTGTAAAAGAAAATGTGGATGTAGTTATTTTTGATGTTGACACACCGGATATTGATAATATACCAATAATTGATAAGATAAAACAACTCTCACCACAAGTTGAAATAATCATCTCTGCAAAAGAAACTTCTTTAGACTTATTTCATAAATTTGTTGATCAAGATGTATTATTTGTTAGGAAACCATTTAATCCTGATGAGTTGTTATCTTTAATAAAAAGAGCATATGAGAGAAAACAACTTTTGAAAAAAATTTTTGAATTAGAACAACTTGATAAACATAAAGATGAACTTTTATCTTTTGTATCACACGAACTTAAGACACCTATTATGGTGATAACAAATGCAGTAGATCTAATTCTTGAAAGATTAGATTCTACTAAAACAGAAAAAGATATAGAAAAATGTAAACAAAATACAAAAATGATGTTGGAAATGATCGCAAGACAACTTCATCGGATAAAAACTAACGTTGACAATTTGCTTGATTATACAAGAATAGAAGTAGGGACGATAAAAATAGTCAAACGGAAAGTTTCTGTATTAGAACTTTTTAAAGAAATAATTTCTGAATCTGAGTATTTAATAAGACAAAAAAAATTAAGGTTTTCATATTCTCAAAATTTAAAAGATGTAGAAATAGAGATTGATAAAGAACAGATAAAAAAAGTTTTGTTAAATTTGATAACAAACGCTGTAAAGTTTACTGCTGAAGGTGGTAAGATATATGTTTATTACAAAGTGTTAAAAGATAAAATAGAGTTTGGTGTTGAAGATACTGGTATCGGTATTGAAAAGAAGGAACTTGAGAAAATTTTTGAAAAGTTTTATCGTGTTGAACAACCAGAAAAAATTGAAGGGTTAGGATTAGGTCTCGCAATATGTAAAAAAATAGTTGAACTACATAATGGAAAAATCTGGGCTGAATCAAAAGGTATAGGTAAAGGAAGCAAGTTTAAGTTTTATTTACCATTGAAAAATAAAGCAAAATTTTCCGGGGGGGGAAAGGAGGAGTGAAATTAAGTGGCTTCCTATGATAAAATCAGAAATTTGTTAATCATTACTTCAGACCAAAAAACAGCAAAAAATTTGGCTTTCCAACTTGGAAGAAAAAAATATAATGTTTTTATTTGTTCAGCCGATTTAAAAGAGATAGAACAAACTATAAAAGAAAATTCAGTAGAAATCGTTCTCGTCCTTACTGATATAAAAATCCAAAAGCGCAAAAAAATTTGTAAGTTTCTATATACTAAATTTAAAAACAAAGTGTATCTTACCTGGATGACCAAAGAAATATGTACTATTGACAAATGTGAACTGTTAGCACAGAATTTATGTAAAAACAGTTTTTTATGGTATTCTGTTAAAAAACAAAAGGATTACGAAAGTTTAATAAACAGAATTAAAATTTTAGTTGGCAGAACAGTAGAACGTAGTATTTTAGAAATACATAACGAAGTTAGAGATGTTTTAAGAAAAACTTCAGCAAAAGGGTTGTTTTATACAAGGCAGTTTATATATAGTGATATACAATCAATAGAATTTTATGAAAAACTACTAAAAAAAGTGTTTGACAGAATTTTGAAAAAAATAAAGACAAGATTTACTGCTGACAGAGTTTCGTTATTCAGTTATAGTGATAGAATAAAAAATTATCAACTTATAAGTTCTTATGGATTAAAAGTTTATGAACATCCAACTGTTGTCTCACGACAGACAATTTTAATAAACTACGCTTTACAAAAGAAAAAACCTTTACTTATACAAAACGGTGTTATATACGATCCTGAATTTAAAAAACTTAAAGTAAAGCCACAACCAAAAATTATCTCTTCAATGGTAATCCCTGTAATAGTGTCTCAAAGAATAATAGGAATATTAAACATAGCAAGGATGTTCCCTAAAAAAGAAAGATTTACAATGTTAGATTTTGAATTAGCACAAGTTTATGCTGAACGTATCGGTCTTTTACAATCACTTTTTTCTTCAGTATTTGGATTTTTAGAATACGAAAAATTAAAACATGACTTAGTAGCGATAATAAACCATGAGATGAGAACACCGATAATGGCAATCTCTGCTGCTTTAGAACTTGCTTCAAAAGAAATGTCAGACCAGTTATACGAAATACTTGAACGAAATGTTAAACGGTTGTATGATATTGTAGAAAACTTAATAAAATTTAGTGATATTAGTAAAGGGACATATACTATAGAGAAAAAAGAAGCTTCTTTACAAAAACTGATTGAGAAAATTAAAGAAACATATGATGAAACATTAAAAAATAGTGGCTTCAATTTTACAATTGAACAAAAAATTAAAAATGACAAAGTGTATATTGATGAACAAAAAGTTTTACAGGTTTTAAATGGTCTTATTTCAAATTCAATAAAGTTTTCAAAATCAGAAGGTGAAAAATATATAAAACTTTATGTTGAAGAAAAAAATGATGAGTATTTATTCTGTGTTGAAGATAACGGAATAGGGATTGATAAAAATAATTTAGAAAGAATATTTTTTCCTTTTGTACAAATAGGTGATGTTTTAACAGAACATAAACAAGGGTTGGGTATAAATCTTTATATAAGTAGATACATAATAGAACAACATGGTGGCAGAATCTGGGCTGAGTCAGAAAAAGGAAAATATACAAAAATGTTTTTCACAATACCAAAGAAATAATTAAAACAACCACTCACCTTTTTTCTTTTCTTCGTCTAACAAAGATAAAACTTTTTGTTTAATACTCTCAGGTAATGAAACTTTGTTTTGAACAATTTTTTGTTTCAATTTCACCAGTTGTTTAATAATTTCTCCTTTTACTCTTGTATCAGTATCTCTTTCATATAAATTAAACAACATTGAAAAAGTTTCATCACTGCCAATTTCAATAAGTGCTAAAACAACATTTGCTCTGATAACTGGGTTCTCATTATTTATCATTTGGTGTAAAACAGCATAAGTTTTTTGAGGATTTACTTCAAACAAGGTTTTTAACATAGAGGCAAGTTTTTCTCTATAAATCTCAAGTTCATATTCTGTACATAACTCTGGTTTTCCTATGGTTGAAAGAAAAGACAGAATCTGTTCTTGTTGTTTATCATATATAGGCTGGAGTTCAATTGTAGCTTTAGAGGAGACCGGTGGCTTTGTTTGTAGCTGTATAACAGATGTTTTTGACAAAGTAATAATTTTTTCTTGTAATACTGATATTTGATTTTCTTTTTCTTTTAATTCTGTCTCATAATGTTTTATCTGTTGTTGATACATTTTTTCTTTTTCTTTGTATATATCACTTTCTGTTTTTGCTTCTATAAGTTGTGTTTTTAATTCAAAATTTTCTTTTTGTAAAACTTCAATTTGTTGTTGTAACAATTTCTTTGTTTTAAGATGAATTTTAAACTGATATAAAATAAATAAAATTACTGACAAAGAAAACAGTGATAAGGTTATAAAAAACAAAAATTTGTATTTTTTGTTTTCTACGACCACAACTTTAGTTTCTTGTTGAACAGGTTTTTCTGTAGTAGTTTGAAATTTTGGTTTTTGTTCAACATTTTTTTGTTCTTGTCCTTTTGGTTTTATTTCTTCTTTTTGTTGTTGAAGTTGTGTTTGAGCAGGTGTTTCTGTTAGTTTTTTGACATTAGTTTCTTCTTTTTTTAGAATATCAGATAAAATTTTGTGTAATTGATTAATTTTTTCATCTTCAGTAGTGTATTTTAAAGCTTTTGAAGTATATTCATACGCTTTTTTATAGTTTTGTTTCATATAAGAACTATTTGCTGCTTCATAAAGAATTTTTATGATAAAATTTTTATATTTTTGTTGTGGTGATAAAGAATAAACTTTTTCCATATATTCAACAGCTTTGTCGTAGTCGTTTTTAATATATTTTTCTACTGCTGCGTTGTATAAAACATCAATGTTTTCTTGTGAAAACCCAAAAGTAGTTGTGAATATGAAGAATAATAAATATTTCATATTACTCACCAATTTCTATCAAAGTATCAACTTTTTTAAGTAAATCCAAAGCAGAACTGTTATCAGGTTCTAATTTTAGTATTTCAAAAAGTACTGATTTTGCATCGTTATATTTTTTCTCTAAAATCAATTTTTGTGTATTACAAAATTTTAAAAGAACAATTGCTTTTTTGTTTGTATTATCTATTTCAAGAAGTTTATTAAGCCGTTCTATTGCAAGATCATAATTACCTTTTTCATACGCCTCTGTTGCTAAAGCGTATAAATACGAAATTGTTGATTTGTCTAAGTATTTGTTTGCTAAATACAACATTTCTTTTGCTTGAAAATTCTCAGGGTCAAGTTTTAAAACTTCTTGTATAACATCTTTTGCTTTTGAATAATTTTTTTCTTCAATCAAACTTTTTGCATACAAAAGTTTTGTTGTTATATATTGTTGTTTTTCTTGTTCTTTTTTAAGTTTTTGAAGTTCATTTTTTTGTTCTGTATATTCTTGGACTAAATCTTTTTTGTATTGATTAATTTTTTGTAATTCTTCTTCAGCTAATTTTTTAACTTCTTGTGGATAAAAATTAAACTGGTATCTAATTGCAAAACTATGTTGGAGTCCAATAAGATTATAACCTAAGGAATAAGAGAAGTTTAAATTATCTTTTTCAATGTCAAAACCAAAAGATACTTTATAATAACTCAGTGAAAAACTTAAAGATAATGGTATATAAAAAAAGTCGTATGTTGAACCGATGCCCCAGCGATATGATGTTTTGTTTATTTCATAGAAATCAACAATGTCAAATTCAGTATACAACTTTACTTCTGAGAAAAAAATTGTTCCAACTGTATGATTTAGTGATGTTCTAATAATAGGACAAAGTTTTTCTTCACCAAATTTTGTTGGTAAAATATTTAAAAAACTTATTCCCCAAGTATAATCTTTTTTTGTCGGTGTAAGAATACCAAAATCAAAATTTGCTGAAGATGCGTAATACTCGTCTATTGATTGAAAAAATGTTTTTAAGTTCGTGCCAAGGTTTACATCATAGTTTCTTAAATAATAACCAAAAGAAAAGTTTGTATAAACCAAAGTTTCTTTAAAATTATATCCGTAACTTTCTTTAAACATATTTATTTTTTCAGCTTCAGGCGAGGTTATACTACCAACAGATAAAGATATAGGGATGTACAAATTTTGTGTTCTTATATCTGATGTGAAATTAAAGAAAGCAAAGGTTCCTCCTGAAACTAATGGTGTGTATAAAAAATTTATTTCTTTATAAAAAACTCTGTGTATTATAGCAGGGTTAAGAATTGATAAAGAATGTGTATCAACAACAGCATTGTTTACATATCCTAACCCAAGATATTTTGTCTGGTACGGGAAAGAAAATATGTCTTCTAATACATAACCACTTTCTTGTTGGTTAAAAACAAAACAAAAAATTTCTGTTGTAAGAAACATAATTATAAAAGCCAAGAAGTTGTTTATTGAAAACATATCTATTTTAGTAACTTTTTTATTTCAGCAAGCATGTCTTTCATTAATACAGGTTTGTAAAAAAATGCTGATACTGTAAGTTGGTTGTTAACAGTAAACAACTCTTTTGTACCAAGTTTACCTGTTAAAGCGATTATTGGAATATTTTTTGTTTTAGGATTTGATTTAAGTTTTGTGTTAAATTCTACTCCATTAAGTTTTGGTAACATCACATCAAGGATTATAAGATCAGGCTGGAATTCCTCAACTTTTTTCAACGCTTCTTCACCATCGTATGCATGATCTGTTTCAAAACCTTCTTTTTGTAAATTAAGTTCTATGATAGTGTTTAAATCAACATCGTCTTCTATAACAAGAATTTTTTTTGCCATATTATTTATCCTCCATAATTGATATTATCTACTATTGTTCTTCGCAGGCTGAAGCCTGCGGCTACTATATCAGTTATTTTTTAACTACACCAATATGTTTATACACAATTTGGTTACCAAAAACAAGTTTACAAACATACATTCCTACAGAAACAATACTCCCTTTATCATTTCGTCCATCCCAGGAAAACTTGTTTCTTTTACCTTCAGGCGAACCTTTTGATATACCTTCTATTCCTTTCTCAAAATGTAGTTTTTTAACAAAACCGCCTGAAAGTGTAAGTATGTAACAATCAATATCAACATCTTTTGTTAAAACATATTCAATTATAACTTCTTGTACTTCAGGATTAAACGGGTTCGGATAAACTGTTATCTCAGAAACATCTTGGTTAGTTAAACTTTTTGCAATGACAGTATATAATCCGAATTTGTTAGAATATGTTTCAATAGCAGAGTTTGCTGTGATACTATAATTTTTTGGTTCAACAAAATTTTGTTTGTATTCAGTAAACTCCCAGGATTGTTGTTGTGGGTTAAGATAAGAAATTTTTATTGCTTGTTTTGGTAGTTCATATTGTTCTTCATCAACACCAAAGACAATTTTGAATTTTAGGTTAACATTTTCAACTAAATTAAAATTTTCATCATAAAGATTTATATCGTAAACATCATAAGGTAAAATTTTTATAAACCTGTCAACCTTATCTTTTTTATCTGCTGAAGAGATTACAGGATGTGTTGTTCGTTCATTATAATTTGCAACTTTTTTAATATAAACAAAAATTTTTTCTTTTGGTATTTCTAAAAGTTCAGCATATACTTTGTTATCATCAGATATGGCTTTATATCGTGGATAAGTGAAAAATGTTTGTATTTCAGAAAAATTTTCAGTGTTAAACATATCCTTTGCTTTGACACACCAAAAATATGTTTGTTGTTCATCAATTGTTGGGTATGAGATTTCTATTTGTGTATCTGTTAGATTATATTTTTCAAAAACAATGTTTTTGAAATCAGATGTTGTTGAAAGATAAAAATCATAGAAGATTTTATCATTAATGTTAGGATCAACAGATGCTTCCCATAAAAATTTTGCTTTATATGGTGAAGTATAAGAAAAATTTTTAGGGTATAAAAGTTTTGGTTTTGATGGTGGTAAATTGTTATTTTTTATAGCGAACACAGACGATGTTGAAATATCAAAAAGACCACCTTCATCTTCTACTTTTAGTATTAAATAATAATTTGTATCGTTTAAAAACAAAGTCGTATCAAACATATAACTTGTTGTGTTTTTAAACTCAGCAATTTTTGTTAAAGAAACAAGGTCTGTTGTAATAAACAATTCGTAAAAATGTTCATCAGCAAGGTTAGGGTCGTAAATAGACCAACTTATTTCTGTTTTACTGACAAGTATTTCATTTTGTTGTGGTTTTATCCATGAAAGAATTTTTGGTGGGAAGTTAGAATTTACAATTTTTATGTTTTTAACTTCATCATATGAAGTTGCCCCACGGGTATCTTTTATTTCTATTCTTAATGTATAAGTAGAATTTTTTACTGATAGACTGTTGAATAGATAATATGTCGTATTTGAAACAGTTGCTATATTTGTTTCAGCTTGGTTTTCTTGATTGATTAAATAGATGTTAAATGTATGTATTTGTTCATCAGTGTTAAAATCGTAGTAATACCAAGAAATTTGGGCTTTGTCACCATAAATTTGTGAACCATCAGTAGGATATAAAATTTTTATCTCAGGTATAAAGTTTGTTATAGTAGAGATACATACAGATATAGTTGATAGATTCAACGCTTCATCTCGGAATTTTAAAGCAATAAAATATGTTGTATTATTTTGTAAATTTGTTAAATTAAAAGTTATCATTGTCCCTGTGGAGTAAGTGTAAGTAAGCGGAAGTTGATATACGAATTTATTGACAGAATCAAAATTTTCTTCTGTTATTTCTGTATATGATGAAAACGCAACAACTATTGACCCACGAAATGATGTTTCTTCTCTGTCATCGCCAGTAAGTTTTGTTGTGATTTGTAATGTTTTATCTAAAGTAGGATGTGGGTTTGCAACAAGATAATATGGTGCATTAGGTGCTGTTGTGTCAACTTCAAGTTGGAAATATGATGAAAAATTGCTTTCATCAAAAGCAGCATCTTTTGCTGATGTTCGCCAAAAATATATACCTGTATTAAGTGGTTCAGTTATTCTGAAGTATGTTGTCGGAATGTTAGATTGGTCAACTATTAAATTAGCAAAATTTGTTGAGGTAGAAATTTGTAGTCTATACGAAACAACATTGTCGTTTTCAGGATCAGTTGCAGGTTCCCATATAAAAGTTGGTGTTAAAGTGTTCGTAGATGAATAAATTGGATTTATCTGATTCCCAATTTGTATTAATTTTGGTGGGTACGGAGCAAGATTGTAGGTTAAAACAATTTTGTCAATATACAAAGTTTTTGGTAGTTGGTAGATATAAAAATATCCTTTAAGTTTTATAAATTGTTTGCTGTTAAAAACATCTGAGATAAAATTTTGTTGTGTTGATGTAAAAAAAGTTGATGGTGTACCATCAGGACCTAAAAATTCTGAGAAAGTTTTGTTGTCAGTGGAATATGCAACTTGGAATTTAACATCTGTCCCTAAAGATGGTGGTGGAGAAAATTGTAAACTAAGATATCGCATCCTTGTTGGATTGTAAGTAAATATTGTGTCAGAGGTTATCTCACCATAAGTTGAGTAATAAAGATAGTATGAATCTGAAAGACCAAGATAACCAGTAGTTCCACCGAACATAAAAAATTTGTTGTTTAGTTTTACCATAGAAAACTTATCTCGTGCTGCTGGTTTAAAATAAGTATCACAAGAAACAACAGTTGATGTAATGTAATTAAAAAATAACACATCGTTTAGATATTTACTTCCGTTATATCCACCAAAAATTATTATTTGGTTTATTTCATCAAATAAAGAGATAGCGAAGTTAGATAAAGGATTAGGTAAATACCCTACTTGCAACCATTCTCTTTTTGTTATATCATACGACCATATATCAGATAAAAAATCAGTTGTTGAGAACCCTTTTTGTCCTGCAAAAATATATATTTTTTTGTTTTTAGGGACATATACCATTTTATGGCCAAACCTTGCTTGTAGCGGTGTAGTATTTTGTACTAACTGCCAAGTTTTTGTGGTTATATCAAAGAACCAAAAATCGTTTAACACGCCTGATTGGTTATACCCACCAAATAAATAAACTTTGTTTTCTTCAGGAACATAACACATTGAATGGTAATACCTTGCTTGTGGCGAAGTTGATGTTTGGACTAAGTTAAAAGTATTTGATGAGAATAAAAATATATATGTTTCATTAGAAAACCCTTGTTGTGTAAGACCGCCGAAAAGTAGGAATTCGTTGTCTGAGATGTTTATTATAGAATGGCCGTAACGTGGTGATGGAGGATTTACAATATTTAACCTTTGCCATTTATTAGTTTCATCAAAAACCCAACAGTCGTTGTATAGATTTATATAATCAGGTGTTCCACCAAATAAAACAACTATTTGCGAAGAAGAATCCATGGTATAGGAATGTCTTCCAGAAGGAAAATTTGTTAAAGAAAGTTTTTCAAAATGGTTGTTTAACAAAATTATCGCTTCTTGAGAAGTCCCTACTATTATTGTATTTTTCTTTTCAGAAAAATAATTTTTGAAATCAGTATCTGTGGTAAAAGTGTAAGAAGAAATTGAGAATACTTTAGTAGTGGTTAAAGTTAACACCAAAGTAAGAAAAATTTTTTTAAAGTTGAACTTCATATAAAAATTATATATAAAATTATCATGGAAAAAATAAAGTATTATCTTAAACTTTTTGGTTTTTTGTTAATTTTTATTAGTGTTATGCAAGAAGAATCTTATTCAAGACAACCTGCTGTTGCAGGACAGTTTTATCCAGCAGAATCTACTGAGTTAAAAAATACAATAAAATCGTATTTTGATAAAATAAAAGATTTACCACAACCTGAAGGCGAAATTTTAGGTCTTATCTCACCTCATGCTGGGTATATTTTTTCAGGACAAGTTGCTGCGTATACTTACAAATTTTTGTCTCAATATAAACTTGACAATCCAATTGTTATTCTTATTGGTCAATCACATTATTTTTATCTTTCTAAAGCTACTTTGTATTCAAAAGATAGTTTTTTAACACCATTAGGTGAAGTAAAATTAGAAAAGAATTTGATAACAGAACTTTTAAAAAACAAAGATTTGTTTATAGACGACCCGCAAGCACACCTACCTGAACATTCGTTAGAAGTACAACTACCGTTTTTACAATATATTTATTCAAACAATTTTACAATTGTTCCTATTTTAGTGAGTAGATTTGACTATGACAAATCTTTTAGGGTAGCAAGTGTTATCTCAGAGACAATTAAAAATTATAAAACTAAAAGGAAAATTATTGTTATATGTTCTACAGATATGTCTCATTATCCAAAATATGACGATGCAGTAAAAATTGATAACCAAGCAATAGAACTTGTGAAAAAATATGATCCAAAAAAATACTTTGATGAGATACCAAAACTTGAACAAACAAAAATGGCAAATTTACATTGTGTATTTTGTGGTGAGACAGCAGTCGGTATCACAATGATTACAACAAAACTATTTGGTGGGGACAAAGTTTTAGTTTTAAAATATGCGAATTCAGGCGATGTACAACTATATAGTGACAAATCTCGTGTTGTAGGATATACTTCTATTGCATTTATAAAAAGTGTCTCTATTAAGGAGGGACAAAAAAGTATGAAAGAGACAGAGTTTAAAATATCTGAGGAAAACCAAAAAATACTGTTATCTCTTGCGAGGAAAGCTATTGAAGAATATCTTAAAACAGGTAAAGTTTTAGAATATAAAACAGACAATAAAGAACTTTTAACACCATCAGCAGTGTTTGTTACTTTGACAGAAAGAGGTCAACTTCGTGGATGTATCGGTACAACATTTCCTCAGTATCCTTTATACCAAGCAGTGATAAACATGGCAATAGCAGCTGCTACTGAAGATCCAAGATTTCCGCCAGTAAATTTAGACGAACTTAAAGATATAAAGATAGAAATTTCTATTCTTTCACCACTTAAACGTGTTTTTTCTTATAAAGATGTAAAAGAAAAAGTTCATGGTGTAGTTGTGAGAAGAGAAGGTAGAAGCGGATTGTTTTTACCACAAGTATGGGAACAGATACCTAAAAAAGAAGAGTTTTTATCACAACTATGTTGGGGTAAAGCAGGACTACCTCCTAACGCATGGCAAGATCCTAAAACAGAACTTTATGTATTCACAGTATTTGCTTTTGAAGAAGAATAAATTTATTCAATCATTTTTGCCATTATTGCAGTTCTTAGATACTTCAAATTGAATGGTTTGAATATACAATCATAAGCACCGGCTCTGAAAGCTTCCACAACTTTTTCTGCATCTTTATAGGCAGAGATCATTATTGCTTCAAGATCAGGCTTTATCTGTTTAAGTTTTTTAAGTAGTTCTACTCCGTTCATCTCAGGCATTGCTATATCTATTATTGCCAAATCTATCGGATATTTTTGGACATATTCAATAGCTTGAGATGGTCTTGTTGCAGTATAAACTTTGAACCCTTCTTCTGCTAAATATGAAGATATTAACACTACAACATCAGGTTCGTCATCTACAACAAGTATCTTTGTTTTTTTAGTTATGGGCATAAAGTTCTCCTTTATCAAATTATTTATTTTTTATAAAAAATATTGTATAAAATCAATAACATGTTCAAAATAAGCCAAAATCTAAAAAGTTATAAATAGAGGAGAAGAAGATGATTAAAGAAGCAATACAAAAAGTAGTCTACAGAGAAAACCTTACAGAACAAGAAATGATTGAAGTGATGACAGAAATAATGACTGGTGAAGCAACTGAAGCACAAATTGCTGCGTTTATTACAGCACTGCGTATGAAAGGAGAAACAGTTGAAGAAATAACTGGTGCAACAAAAGTTTTAAGACAGTTTGTTACACCAATAAAACTTACTAAAGGTCAACTTGTAAGTGTTGACAGAGACGATATAAATATTGATTATGAAACAATAGTTGATACTTGTGGTACAGGCGGTGATGCGACAAAAACTTTTAATATCTCAACTGCGACAGCGTTTGTTGTATCAGGTTGTGGTGTTTTTGTTGCAAAACATGGTAACAGATCAGTATCTTCAGTCTGTGGTTCAGCAGATGTTGTTGAACATTTAGGTATAAAACTTGAGATTACTAAAGAACAAGCAGAAAGATGTCTTTCAGAGATAGGTATAGTATTTTTGTTTGCTCCTGTATGGCATACAGCAATGAAGTATGCAATAGGTCCAAGAAGACAAATTGGTATAAGGACAATTTTTAACATTATAGGACCGCTTGCAAACCCAGCGTTTGCAAATGCACAAGTGTTAGGTGTGTATTCAGAAGAACTGGTAGAAAAGATTGCGTTGGTATTAAAGAAATTAGGTATAAAACATGGGTTTGTAGTACATGGTAGAGATACAATGGATGAGATTTCTGTAACAGGTGAAACTTTGATTGCAGAAGTTAAAGGTGATAAAATAGATGTTTATACTATAACACCAGACCAGTTTGGTATAAAACGTGCGAAATTAGATGATTTAAAAGGTGGCGATGCGAAACAAAATGCAAAAATTATATTAGATATTTTAGAAGGGAAAGATCGTGGACCAAAAAGAGATGTTGTTGTGTTAAACTCAGCATTTGCGTTAGTTGCAGCGGGAAAAGCGGGGACAATTGAAGATGGTATTAAACTTGCCTCAGAATCAATTGATAAAGGTTATGCATTAAAAAAATTAGAGTTGTTAAGAAAATACACAAATGAATAACATAGAAGTTTCACATCTGCATTCTATTATTAAAAAAATTGTTGAAGAAAAAATTGTAAAAGTTAACAAAAGAAAAGAAGTGTTACCTAAAGAACAGTTGTTGATAAAAATTAACAGTTTAGATTATGAACATAGAAATTTTAGAAACGCAATTGTTAAAAAACAAGATAGGATTTCTTTAATTGCAGAATGTAAAAAAGCAACGCCTATAAAAGGTGTTATAAGAGAAAACTATGATGTTGTATCAATTGTTAAAGATTATTATGAAAGCGGGTTTGTTGACGCTATATCTATATTGACTGAAGAAAGATATTTCTATGGCGATATTTATCATTTAGTTATAGCAAGACAAACAGTACCACTACCATTGTTGAGGAAAGATTTCATCATAGATGAATATCAGATTTATGAAAGTTTATACTACGGCGCAGACGCAGTTTTGTTAATTTCATCAATTCTTTCACAAGAACAACTTAAACAGTTTTATAATATTGCAAAAAGTTTATCTTTAGAAATTATTTTTGAAGTTCATACAAAAGATGACCTTGATAAAGTTTTAAATTGTGAACCTGAAATTGTTGGTATCAACAATAGAAATTTAACAAATTTTGTTGTAGATATTTATACAGTAGAAAAATTAATAAAGTTTATCCCTAAAGGTATCACAATTGTAGCAGAAAGTGGGATAAGTTCGTATAACGATATAAAATATTTCACAGAACTTGGGGTTGATGCTGTTTTAGTAGGAACATATTTTATGAGTTCTTCTGATATAAAACAAGCAGTAAGAACTTTGATAGGAAAACAAATATGACAAAAGTAAAAATTTGTGGTATAACAAACAAAGAAGATGCGTTTTGGGCATCAAGTTTAGGAGCAGATTTTATAGGAGTTAATTTTTATAAAGATTCTGTTAGAAAAGTTTCTATTTCTAATGCTAAAGAAATTGTTTCTTCTTTACCAAAATTTACAACAGCAGTTGGAGTTTTTGTAGATGAAGAACTTGACCAGTTAATAAAGATTTGTAAAAAAGTTGGTATAACATATGTCCAACTTCATGGTAATGAAACTGTTGAATATTGTAAAGAACTAAAGATGAAATTACCTGATGTAAAAATTATTAAAGTGATAAAAATCAAACCCAAATGTGAGGATCAACAAAATGTACAGGAATATGTTAATTCTATTTTTGAACAAGTTAAACAATTTTCTGAAGTTGTTGATTATATTATGTTTGATACATACATAGACACAGCAGTTGGTGGTACAGGGGAGAAGTTTGATTGGAATGTTTTAGTAGAAATTAAAAATTTGTTGCAAAAAGAAAATATACACATAAACTTTTTTGTAGCAGGAGGGCTCAATGCTGATAATGTTGAAGAAGTTATTGAACTTTTAGAACCATGGTGTGTAGATGTATGTTCAGGTGTAGAACGTCTTCCACGAAGAAAAGATTTTGAGAAAATGAAAATTTTTATCCGAAAAGTTAAAAATATATGAAAAAAATTGTTTTAGTTTTTACTATTTTGTTGTCAATACAACTGATTGCTGAAGTAAACAAAAACCCTGTTGCGTTGGTTATAAAAACTAAAGGGAAAACAGTTGTTGAAAGAAATAAAGAAGAAATAAAGATAGAACAATATATGCCTTTGTATATAAACGACAAAATAAAAACTTATTCTGCATCGTTTGTAGAACTTTTGTTTGATACTGGTATATGTTTGAGGATGGAAGAAAAAAGTGTGTTTGAACTAAAAAAATTTGTTCAGTACACTTATGAAGATAAAACAAAACCATATATAAATTTTGGATTCAAGTTGTATAAAGGAGCAGTGTTAACTGATGTAGATGTGTTTAACAACTACAATTTTGGTTCTTTACATATAGTGACACCAACTTCAGTTGTGTCAGTTCGCGGGACTGTTTTTTATGTAAATGTTGACGATGGTGAAAACACAAAAATTGTTGTGTTTAAAGGTAAGGTGGAATGTTTGATAACAGAAATTACAGACGATGTTTTTGACAAACTTTTTGAAGAAGAATTTTATGAACTTAAGAAAAGTGTTGTTATAGAAGAAGAACAACAAACTGTTTTCACACATGAATTAGTTTTGCCTGCAGTAACAAGCTTGTCTTTTGATATGGTAGAATACAAAAAATCTGTAGTTAACGATTTTGTAAAAATGTCACAAAGATATAGAAAAGAGTTTGAAGAATTTAAAGAAAGACGAAATAAATGGATTGAAAAACATAAAGAACAGTTTAAAAAAGATATAATTGAACAAAAAAATAAGTTTAAGAAAGAATTTTATCGTTAGACAAAAAGTGAGAAAATAAAAAGAAAGTCCAGTTCTGCCAATGGTCTACATATCTTAAAAATAGGAGAAAGAAAATATGAATGAAGAAATTAAACAAAAGATAAAACAAAAAATAGAAGAAATAAGGCCGATGTTACAAAACGACGGTGGTGATGTAGAACTTGTTGATATTACAGATGATGGTGTAGTAAAAGTAAAACTTAGAGGTGCATGTGCACATTGTGTGATGTCTATTATGACATTAAAAATGGGTATTGAAGGATACTTAAAAAAACATATTCCTGAAGTGAAATCTGTAGAAAATGTAGAATAAGATGAAAAATTTACTTATCCTTGTTTCACTTGTAGTTGCTTCAATTATTTTGATAAAACTTTTGTTAAAAATCACTTCTGTTATTATAAAAATACTTATTTGGTTATGCATAATTTTTGTTATTGTTTACATTTTGAACTATTATGTTTTGCCTAAAATAGGTCGGCAACCGTTGCCTATAAAAGAATATGTGTCAAAGATTACAAAAGAAAAAATAAAACCTTCAGTTGAAAAATCTGTAGAAAAAAAACAAATAAATAAAATAGAAAAAGAGACTGAAAAGTTTGTTTCAACAAAAAAAGATTATATCAAAGATACTTTACAAAAAGTTATTACAACATATTATAACAGATAGTATTATGAAATACAAACTTTATTTTGATGGTAACAAAACTCCTCAAGGGACAAGTTGTTCATATGTAGTTGTTTTTGATGATAAAAAAATTTTAGAAGAAACAAAAATTTTGTCTCAAGAAGCAACTGTTAACGAAGCTGAGTATTATGGTGTTTTATACGGGATAGAAAAATTTTTAAATTATTTAAAAACATCTGGTATTCTAGCAAAAGATGTTGAGTTAGAGATATATGGTGATTCACAACTTGTGATACAACAACTTAAAGGTGAATATGAATGTAAAAAACCAAATTTACGTGTCTTACGAAGTAAAGTAAGAGATTTGTTAACAAACTTTTCATCATACAGTTTTATTTGGGTAAACAGAGAACAAAATTTAGCAAGATGAACAAATCTTTTTTGCTCCCTACAAGTTTGACAAAATTTTCGTTGTTGATGTTATCAATTTTCTTACCTTTCTCAATTTCTGGGATAAGCATATCAGTAAGTTTACTTTTTTTAGGATATCTTATTTTATGTTTTACAAACAAAAAAATTGTTTTTCCATTAGAACCCGAAGTAAGGAATATTATTTATTTGATTATAATCTTTGTTTTGATAATGATAGTTTCAACAATTTTTTCAGCAGACAAAGTTTCAAGTGTCAAACGAACAATAACAGTAGCTGGATATTTTGTTATTTTTGTTGGTTTATCTTCATTTGAAGACAAAAATTTTGTTAAAAAATGTTTAAAAATTTTTGTATTGTTTTGTGTTATTCATTCTGTTTATGCAATTGTTCAGTATTTTACAGGGCTCGACATAGTTAACAAAGGGTATCAAAAATATAGTAGAGTTATTGGTATAGTAGGACATTTTAATTCTTTAGCTGGTATTTTAGGATTAGTTTTTCCTGTTGTGGTAAGTTTTTTTTACTTTTTAGAAAGAAAAAAAGTGTTGAATTTAGTTTACAGCATAATTTTACTTGCTGGTATTGTTTTAACATTTACTCGTGGGATATGGTTAGGAACATTTTTTGCTTTTTTAGTTTTAAGTTTTCTATTTGATAAACGATTAGTATTTTTTATTTTGTTGTTTTCAATTTTAATTTTTTTAATACCACAAACAAAAAAAAGAGTTTTGTCAACTTTTGAGTCAGGGAACCAAACTACTAGAATTTATTTCTTAAAAGAAACACCTAAGTTGGTATTAAAACAATTTGTTTTAGGTTACGGTCCTGATAGTTTTAGAAAAGTTTTTTATGAACATTATCCAGACTTTCCAGAACAAGGACATTTTCATCCACATAATATGTATTTACACATTTTGTTTGAATTAGGTATTTTAGGGTTGTTAACTTTTTTAGTTTTGTTTTATAAAATCTTAGAATGGTTGATAAAAGCATACTATTTATCTCAAGAAAAATTTGTTAAATCTTTGATATTAGGGACTATTGGAAGCGTGATTGTTTTTTTAGTCTACGGCTTTGTAGATGAACCGTTTAGAGCACATTTTGCCCCTTATGTATTATTTTTTTTGTTAGGGGTAAGTTTTAATTTAGCAAAAGATCAAGGTTTTGATACACAGAAATAAAACCTACCTATATCGTAGAGAATTTCTAACTTATCTTTTACTTCTTGAGACAATTTTTCAAAATCTGTTTTTTTAATTAAAACATATTGTTTATCTTCAGAAATAAATTTCAAAAGTTCATCTTCTGTCTCAACACAATGTTCTTTCCAAGCTTTTGCATCAGGTGGTACTTGAGGATTTGGTAAAGAAGATTTTATCACACCTCTGTCCCAATACCAAGGTATCAACGCTACCATATCATAATAAAAAAGGTTGTAAGGTAAAATTTTTTTGTTTTCCGGAACTGTTGATTTAACAAACTCAGCCATATCTCTAAACTCAGGATTCCTAATTTTGTCAAACTTAACCGGAGCAAATATTGTTATCAACATAAAAACAACACTTAATATAGCGAAAATGTTTGCAATTGTATCTTTAAATTTTTTTGTCCATATAGAGAATATATATCCGTTTATTACACACCATCCAGGCCAAAATGCTAAAAGATAATAATCGTCTTTATACCCAGCAAGTGTGAAGCCTAACCAAACAATTACAACCCAAATTATGAGTATGAACCATAAATACAATTTTTCTTTTACAATTTTTATTACACCAAAAATGCCTGTTATACTCCAAGGAAGATAATAACTAAAAAACACAGGAATAAAAAACAGATAGTTTTTTATCTTTTGTAAAGCAGAGACATATTTTACACTACGTCCTTGTATTGACCACAAAATTTGGTTTATAAAAAATTTTTCAATAACAGCATTTCCTTTGTAAACAAGTTGTGGTATTATCCATACTAAAGGGAGACAAAGCGAGATAAGTAAAAATAAGACAAATTGTATACTAAAAATTTTTTTGTATTGTTTTGTTAAAAAATAATATATTGGCACTATTGCTAAGATACAATATGCTGGAGGTCCTTTGTACAAAAATCCTAACCCAGAAGAAATGCCTGAAAGAAGTAAGAACCACGGTTTTTGTTTTTTTTCAGAAATAACAAAAAACAAAACTGCAAGTGTGATAAAAAAAATCAGTCCTGTTTCTAACTCACATTTTCTTGAATGTTTGAAAAAATATGGATGAAGAATTAAAGTTAACGAAGATAAAAAAGCAAGGTAGTCATCGTCAGAAATAATTTTTGCTAGAAAAAATGTTAAAATAATAACTGCTACACCAAAAAAAGAAGAGACATATTTTGCAGTAGCATCTGAGATACCAAAAATTTTAAATGTTATTGCTTGCAGCCAAAAAAACAATGGTGGGAATTGATAAAAATCTTTGAATTCTTCACAATGTGGCCAATGTAATGTGAGCCAATCGCCAGTTCTTAATATCTCTCTTGATATAGCAGCATGTACCGCAGAACCTAATGGTTGTAGTTCTGCAACTGAAAGTTTGCCTAACATACCAAATATGGAAAAAATTAAAATTATTATGAGATAAAAAAACATTTTGTTTTTCATTATTTCTGTCTGTTAACTATTAACTATGGACTATTGACTATGAACTATAACTACAAAATTTTTGTTGCAAAAACAACATAAATTTAGTATAAAAAATAACTTTTATGAAAAAAACAGTTATTGTTTTAATTTTTATATTTTTATTTTTTCGTGTATTATTTTCTTTAAAACTTCAGTTACATCCAGACGAATCATATTATTGGTTATGGTCAAAACATTTGGATTTATCTTATTTTGACCATCCGCCAATGGTAGCTTATTTTATAAAACTTACAACTTTGTTTTCTTCATCAGAATTTTTTGTAAGATTAAGTACAATTTTTAGTTATGTTATTTTCAACATTGTTTTATATCTTTTCTGTAAAAAATTTTTTGCTGAAGAAATAGCTTGGTTAACATTGTTGGTTTTCAATAGTTTCCCAGCAAATGCTTTAGGATTTATTATCACGCCAGATATTCCATTAATGTTATTTACAGTTTTATTTTTATATTTTTTATTTTCTGTGATAGAAGAAGATAAACCGGTTTTGTGGTATGTCACAGGAATATTTTGTGGGTTAGCATTGTTATCAAAATACAACGCAATTTTATTGTTATTTAGTATGTTTATTTTTGTTTTGTTATACAGGATATCAACAAAATGGTTGATTATACCAATAGTTTCTTTTGTTTTGTTTTTACCTGTTATCATATGGAATTATAACAACAATTTTGTTTCTTTCAAATATCAGCTATTTCATGGTATATCAAAAACACATGGTAGTTTAAATAATATAATAACATACTTTGGTGGACAAATCATAAGTTTAGGTGTGTTTTTAGGGCTATTTTGTTTTTATGTATTGTTCAAAAACTTGTTTGTGAACAATAAAAAAATACGGTTTTTAACAATTTTTGCGTTAGTACCAATATTATTTTTTGCAATCACAAGTTTTAAAACACCAGCGGAGATGAACTGGCCATTATGTGGTTACCCTACATTAGCAATTCTTGTTTCACAATATTCAATAAATAAAGAAAAAATAAAAAAATATTTTCTATACCCGTCAATAACGTTTTCTTTAGTTTTAATCTTTATTGTATATTTACACGGTTGTTTTAGAATAATTCCGTTAGAGAAATTGAATCCTACATGGACACTTACAGATCCTACGAACTGGTTCTATGGATGGAAAGAATTTGCTGAGTTTTTAACAACACAAAAGTTGGAATATCCAATAGTTACTACAAACCACCAACTTGCTTCAGAATTAATTTATTATTCAAACTCACAACTTAATGTGTATTATAACGAAAAACAGTTCTGTATTTTTAATAAAAACAAAGAGTTTCCAAAACAGTTTTATTTTATCAACTACGAATCTGATGTAAAAACACCCTCAGCTGAAGAAAAAGGGTTTAAGTATAAGTTTGTTCAAAAATACGATGTTTTCAGAAAATCTTTTAGGATAAGGACATATAACATTTATTTTTGTGAGTTATGAACTTATTATTACTTGATGCAGCAAAATACTGGTCTGGCGGTGCAGAAAGAGTTTACCTTTGTGCAAAAGGGTTTAAACAAAAAGGACATAATGTTGTTGTCATATGTTTACCAACAAGTAGGTTAAACCTTTTGTTAAAAAACGAAGTTATAATTTATAACATCCATCCTGTATCAGACCTTGATATTTTTGCCGCAATAAAAATAGTTTATGTTTTATTAAAACACAAAATTGGTGTTATTGATGTACACTCACCAAAATTTTATTGGTTAGGCGTGTTCATCAGCAAAATTTTAAACAAAAAAGTTTTTATAACAAGAAATGTTGAATATAGAAAAAAAGGAATAAAAAAAATAATAAACAGATTCTTATACAACTTTTGTAATGGAGTTATAGCTGTTTCAGAAAAAATTAAAAAAGATTTAATGGAAGATTTTAAACTTAAAGAAGGAAAAATAAAAGTTATTTATGATGCTGTTAATATTAACCCTCAAGTAAAAAATATAAGAAACAACTATAATATTCCACAAGATGCAATTGTTTTTTCCATCATAGGAAGAATAGAAGAAAATAAAGGTCAACATATTGCTGTTGAAGTTGTAAAAAAATTGTTAGATAAAGGATATAATACTTATTTGTTTGTCGTGGGGCAAGCAGAATCTCAATCTTATTACAAAAATTTGGTTGATTATGTTAAAAAAAATCAACTTGTTGAAAAAGTTATATTTACAGGGTTTGTATCTAATATTGAAGATTTTATTTTCAGTAGCGACATTGTTTTATGTTGTTCAAAATACGAAGGTATGTCAAAAGTAATTTTAATAAGTATTATGATTGGGAAACCTGTTGTTACAACAGAAGCTGTTAAAGTTAGTGAGGTTTTGGGAAAAGAACATTTAAAATTTATAAAATTCGTCCCAGTTCGCAATGTTCAAAATTTTGTTAATTCAACAGAAGAAGTGATAAAAAACTTAAGTTTTTATAAAAAAGAGAGCCAAAATTTTAGTTTACAAAAAGTTTCGTACGAAAAAATGGTAGATGAATATCTAAATTTTTATTATGAAAAAAATTATTAAATCAATCATAGGCCTTTTTGTTGTTTTGGCAAGTTTGTATCTGTTTTTGTATTTAAAATATAAAGGTACAACTTTTGTTTTAGTTTATCACAGGATTGATAACTACAAAGGTGGGCTAAAATCTTTGTATGTTAAACCATCAACTTTTGAGAAACAAATGAGTTATTTATTCCGCCGAGGATATAGACCTATAAGTTTAACAGAACTAAAAACTGCTGTTCAAAAAAACGATAAAAAATTTTTAAGAAAAAAGTTTTGTATAACATTTGATGACGGATACGAAGACCTGTTAAACGCATATCCTGTATTAAAAAAATATGGTTTTGTTGCAACTGTTTTTATACATACACAGGCAGTAAAAGATGGGTATTATACTTATCCTTTAATGACTGAAGCCAAAATGATAAGTTTTGACCAACTTAAAAAGATACTAGATGTCTTTGAAATTGGTTCTCATACAGTATCACATCCTGACTTAAGCAAAGTTTCTGAAGAAAAAATATTATATGAATTAAAAGAATCTAAAAAAATTATAGAAGATACTCTCGGTGTTAAAATATACCATTTTTGTTATCCTTTTGGTAAAATATTTGAAAACTATAAAAAAATTTTGCAACAAGAAGGGTATGAAACTGCTGTAACTTTGAAAAACAGATTAATTGAGTTAGATAAAGAAATTGATTTTTATTGTCTACCACGAGTTGAATGGAAAGATGTTTCTTCTATGAGTGTAAAGGATTTTTTGAAAAACATTGATTTTTATTTAAAAATATTTTTTGCTTTATGATTAGGGAAGAATTTGAGTTTATATTTGTATATTTTTTAAAACTTTTTGTTTTGTTAACACCAGAATTTTTGTTAAATTTTTTTTTAAGATTGATTGTGCCAATAGCAAAACTTTTGTTGTATAACCGTCAGAAATTGATGTTGAAAAATTTTAAGTCAGTTTTCCATCAAATGTCGTCAAAAGATGTTGTTGAAAAGATTAACAATGTATGGTTCAACATTGGATGGACTTTTTTAATTTCTATTAAATATTTATATAACCCAAAAAAAATTGTTGAAAAAATTGTTCTTGACAAAAATTTTATTCAACAAAAATTGTCAGGAAATACAATAATTGTAACTGGACACATTGGTAACTGGGAACTTCTTGCACAAAGGTTAGTTTTAGAAGGATACAAAATTGCTGCTATTGTCCGTCCCTTAAGAAACAAATTTGTTGAGTTACAAGTCAAAAAATTAAGAGAAAGTTTAAGTGGGAAAATTTTTTATGCACATCAGTTAAACGAAATAATGAAATGGTTAAAATCTGGTGGTATTGTGTATCTTCTGCCAGATCAACACATTGTTGAAGGTTCAGTACGAGTAGATTTCTTAGGTAAAAAAGCGTTTACTACACCAGTAATTACTTTGCTTAATAAACGATTAGGTAGCAAAATTTTACCTATGTTTTGTATTAAAATAAACAATCATTACAAAGTTTTTGTTGAAGATCATTATAATCCTTTATATACCGAAAACTTGAGAAAAGATTTAGAATATAATACATTACAAATTAATAAAATTATAGAAAAATACATTTACAAATATCCAGACCAATGGATGTGGTTTCATAAAAGATGGAAAGAAAAATGACAAAGATTTTGTTATACATTTTGTTACCAGTTCGTGTAATTTTGGTACCAGTATATTATTGTATTTTTCAAATTATAAAGTTTTTTAATAAAAAGAAACAAAAAAAGTTTGATAATGTAAAAATTGTTTGTATTGGAAACCACAATTTAGGTGGTAGTGGGAAAACAATGATAGTGTCATTTTTTACTGAAGAACTTGTAAAAAAAGGTAAAAAAGTAGGTATTGTTATGCGCGGGTATAAAAGGAAAAATAAAGAAAAAAAAGTTGTGGTTTTAAAAACTAATGAAAAAGTTAGCACTGAGGTTGTAGAACAAGTTGGTGATGAAGCATATATGTTGTATTCAAAACTCAATATACCAGTTGCTGTATCTTCAAAACGTGTAGATGCGATTTCTGAACTATTAAAACAATCTGATATTGAAATAATTATTTCTGATGATGGATATCAAAATTTTAAATTTTATAAAGATATCAATATATTAGTAATTAACATATACGATTTTATGACTAAACCCCAGATTATCTTACCATTAGGTAATTTAAGAGAACCGTTATCTTCAGCTGTGAAACGTGCTCAGTATGTTATTTTAAACCATTGTAAGTTTGCAAGTGAATTTTTGCTTACTAAAATCAAAAATAAAATTAAGTCGTATAATAATAACATAAAATTTATTTTAACAAGTTATAGAATTGTAGAATTTATAAATTTGTTCTCAAAAAAAGTTTTTAGGCCAAACGAATTTTTGTTATTTTCTCAAAATATAACTGTATGTTGTGGTATTGGTAGACCTGAGATTTTAGTAAGGATGTTAAAAACTGAAGGGTTTGAGATAAAACACCAAATTTTTTATCCAGACCATTATTGGTACAAAATAAAAGATCTTAAAATGTGGAAACAGAAAATAAATTATCCTGTTGTGATGACATACAAAGATATCGTTAAAATTTTGCCTTTGATGGAAAAAATAGAACCAAAATATTTTGAAAAAATATATTATTGTAATATGAAACTTGAGATTAATGAAGGAGATGATGTATGGCAACAACTGATAAATTCCCTGTAGTGTTCTTAGACCGCGATGGTACTATCATAGTAGACAAAATTTTTCTTAATAATCCTGACGAAATAGAATTTTTAGATGGTGTTATTGACGGGTTAAAAAAATTGTATGACGCAGGGTTTAAGTTAGTCGTTGTAACAAACCAATCTGGTATAGCAAGAGGACTTGTTCAACTAGAGAATCTTTATGCTATCCATAAAAAAATTTCTGAAGTTTTAACCCAACACGGAGTAGAAATTTACAGATATTATTTTTGCCCACATATGCCTGATAGTGGTTGTGAATGTAGAAAACCTAACACTGGTGCAGTTAAAGAAATTATAGATTATGTTGATAAAGAAAATTCTTTTATGATTGGCGATAAAGATACAGATGTAGGTTTTGGTAAAAATCTTGGTGTAAAAACAATTTTGCTTACCACGACAGGAAATATTCAGGAGTTAAAATGGGAACCAGATTTTATTGCTAAAAATTTTAAGGAAGCTGTAGATATTGTTTTAAAAACAAAAAAAAGATCAGAATTATAAATGGAGAATAGAAATTTAATTTTATCTATTTTTTTAATTTTTTTAGCATGTTCGGATTTGTTATCAAAAGAAATTGATTTTAGTGAAGAACAAATAATTAGCAAAAATATAGGTTTAAGAAAAATAAATGTTAATTATAAAAACGAAATTTTAAATTACAAAATTTTTTGGGAAATAATACCAGCAGGCGAAGCTGAGATGGGGATAGAAACAACTTTACTTTACAAAAATAAAGTGTATCATATTTATACAAAGACTAAGTCAAACAAATCTTTGGATTTGATTTATAAAGTAAGAAATAAGACAGATTCATATGTTGATATTGATGGTTTTTATACTTTAAAATTTGTTAAAGAACAAAATGAAGCTGGGTATGTTTCTTATGATGAGGTTGTATTTAATCATGTTAACAATTTTTGGTATTACCTTCTTGACAACACTACTGGATATATCCCTACTTTTGTTCAAGATGTAGTTTCGTCATTATATTGGCTAAGGTTACAAAACATTGAGGTTGGTAAAAAATATACTTTTCAGGTATGGGTTGGGAAAGTTGTTTATCCTATGGTCGTAGATGTTATAAAAATTTGTAAAATTAAGGTTTTTGACAAAGAATACGAATGTTTTAAAGTAGAACCCATTGTTGATATAAAAAGTTTCCCTTTGTTTAGAGCACGGGGTAGATTGTTCGTATATATCACAACAGATGAAAGAAAACTTCCAGTACGGTTAGAAAGCAAGGTTTTCATAGGACGTGTTTTTGCTGATTTGGAAAGTTATTATGTTAAATAGTACTATTTTTTAGGAGAAAAAAATGAAAAAACTAATCATAGTAACTGGAGGAGCAGGATTTATTGGTAGCGGAATTGTATGGAAATTAAACAAACTTGGTGAAGATAATATTATTGTTGTTGATGAAATAGACAATATAAAATGGAAAAACCTTTTAGGATTAAAATTTGTTGATTATGTTGAAAAAGACGATTTTTTAAATGATGTTATAAATGGAAAATATGATAAGTTTGAAATAGATACAATATTTCACATGGGTGCATGTTCGTCTACTACACATCCTGATGCTAAATATTATATAAAAAATAATTATGAATACACAAAAATTTTGTGTAAATACGCACTTAATAAAAACATAAGATTTATTTATGCATCTTCTGCTGCAACATATGGTGATGGTTCACAAGGATTTTTTGATAATGAAGACGAGTTAGAGAAATTAAGACCTTTGAATATGTATGGATATTCAAAACATTTGTTTGACCTATGGGCAAAACATAATGGACTTTTAACAAAGATTGTTGGGTTAAAATATTTTAATGTTTATGGACCAAACGAGTATCATAAAGGTGATATGAGAAGTTTTGTAGCGAAGGCATACGAACAGATAAAATCAATTGGGAAAGTGAGATTGTTTAAATCATATAATCCGGAATACAAAGATGGAGAACAACTGCGTGATTTTATTTATATAAAAGATGCATTAAACATGACAATATTTTTTTATAAAAACAAAAACTTATCTGGTATTTATAACATAGGTACTGGCCAACCACATAGTTTTAATCAGTTAGTAACAGCAGTATTTAGAAGTTTAGGATTACAACCGAATATAGAATATATTGATATGCCACAAGAAATAAAAAATCAGTATCAATATTATACAAAAGCTGAGTTGAGAAAACTTTTTTCTTGTGGTTACAATTTGCCAATTACAGATTTTGAAACAGCAATTAGTGAGTATGTGATCAAATATATTTCTAAAAACAAATATCTTGCAGATTACGATGATTAAAAATGAAAAAATTTTATTTAACTACACCAATTTATTATGTTAATGATGAACCACATATTGGACATTTGTATACAACGATAATAGCTGATGTTGTGGCAAGATATTACAAACTTTTAGGTGTTGACACATTTTTTCTTACAGGGACAGATGAACATGGAGCAAAAATATACGAAGTTGCAAAGAGACATAACAAAGAGCCTAAGGAATACTGTGACTTTATCGTAGAAAAATTTAAAAATGTATGGGAACAATTTAATATAGACTATTCTAATTTTATCAGGACAACAGATAAACTTCACGAAGAAACTGTAAAATTTGTTTTACAAAAATTATATTCTAATGACGATATTTATAAAGCTTATTATGAAGGGTTGTATTGTGTACAATGTGAACGATTTATTTCTGAAGATGAGCTTGTTGATGGAGTTTGCCCTGACCATAGAACAAAACCTATATTACATAAAGAAGAAAATTATTTTTTTAAACTTTCAAAATATAAAAATTTAATTTTTGAAAAAATACAAAGTGGTGAAATACAAATCATTCCTGAAACACGAAAAAATGAAATTTTAGGTAAACTACAACTGCCTGTAGAAGATATAAGTATCTCAAGGAAAACATTAAAATGGGGTATTCCTTTACCTTTTGACGAAGAACAGACAACTTATGTTTGGATTGACGCATTAATAAATTATTTATCTGGTATAGATTATTTTAATCTTAATAAGGAAAAAGACAATTCTTACTTTTGGCCTTGTGATTTACATATTATAGGTAAAGATATTTTATGGTTCCATACAGTAATTTGGCCTGCTATATTGTTGTCAATTAGTTTGCCTTTACCAAAAAAAGTTTTAGCTCATGGATTTTTCACTATTGAAGGTAAAAAAATGTCAAAAACATTAGGTAATATTATAAGGCCAAAAGAATTACAAGAAATATTCGGGGTAGATGCGACACGTGTTTTAGTTATTTCTGCTTTCCCTTTAGATACAGATGGTGATATTTCAGTTAGTGAAATGAAACAAAAGTACAACCAACTTCTCGCAGACAATTTTGGTAATTTAGTTAATAGGACTTTTGGTATGCTTGGGAAATATTTTAATAACAAAATGACTTTAAACGAAATTTCTGCTAACGTAAAGGAAGTTATTTCTTCAACTGTTGTTTATTACAACGAATGTTTTAAAAATTTTGATATACACAAAATTTTAGATACAATATTAACAATTTCAACTTTTGCAAACAAGTATGTTCAAGATATGCAACCATGGGTGTTGTATAAAAATAAAGATATACAAAAACTTGCTAATGTTGTTTCTGATCTTCTTTATTGTATAAAATCAGTTGCTTTATTATTTTATCCTTTAATGCCTAATATATGTGCTATAATACTTTCTTGTTTTGGTGAAGAAAATTTTGTTTCAGAAGATTATAGAAATCTTGTAATCAATAACAGGATTTATATCAGAACAAATGAATTTAAAGTACCAGACATTTTGTTTAAAAAAATAAGCTAAAAATGAACCCCAGTATTGTTTATAAATATAAAAACAATCTTTATTTAAACATAACTAATAAATGTCCAGTAAAATGTTCTTATTGTGTAAAATTTCGTTGGAAAAAACTTTTCCGCGGATATAACTTAGGATTAAATAAAGAACCAAGTTTTAAGGAAATAATAGATGAGTTAAAAAAAGAGTTGTTACTTTATCCTAACATTAAAGAGATAGTTTTTTGTGGTTATGGCGAACCATTAATGAGATGGAGGATAGTTAGAAAAATTGCTTCTTGGATTAAGAAAAATTATCCTAATAAATATAAAATACGAGTTAACACAAACGGTCTTGCCAATGTTAATATATGTAAACATATTAAAAATTATATTGATAGTATTTCTATTTCTTTAAACGCACATGATGAAGATGTATACTTAAAATTGCACAAAACTAAAATAAAAAATCCGTTTGAAAGAATTTTAGAATTTATTAAACAAGCAAAGAAAAATATTAAAGAAGTTGTTGTTACAACAATAGAACATCCAATGATAGATATTAATAAAGTTAAAGATATTGCAAAAAGTCTTAAAGTAAAGTTTAGAAAAAGAGAATATTTAACTTCGTATGAAGAAAAATAATTTATTTCTTTTTGTTATTGTTTGGTTCTAATACAGAAGGAAGGATTTCGTCCATATGTTTAACTGGGATAAGCTTAATTTTTTCTTTGACATATTGTGGTACTTCGTCTAAATCTTTTGTATTTAAATAAGGAAAATATACAGTTTCTATTCCTTCGCGGTACGCTGCAATAAGTTTTTCTTTTAACCCGCCAATAGGAAGTATTCGTCCTTGGAGAGTTATTTCTCCAGTCATTGCAATATTTGGTTTTACTTTTCTTTTTGTAACAATAGAAGAGATAGCAGTTGTTATTGCAGCACCAGCTGAAGGCCCATCTTTTGGTATTGCACCTTCTGGGATATGAATGTGGATATCATATTTTTTAAATATATCAGGATTTATTTTAAGCTTATCTGATATCGATCTTATATAAGACAATCCTGCTTGAGCTGATTCTTGCATTACCTCCCCAAGTTTCCCTGTAAGTATGAGTTTTCCTGTCCCTTTAAACATTGCTGCTTCAATCATCAATGTTTCACCACCGTATTCTGTCCAAGCAAGACCTACTACTACACCAACACCATTTTGTGCTATTGTTTCTCTTACATATTTTGGTGGACCTAAGTATTTAGAGATTTTGTCTTTTGTAATGATAATAGGTAAAGTCACTTCTTTAGAGGATAAAGAGATTTCTTTTAACACTTTTCTTATTACGTTTGCAATTTCTCTTTCTAAATTTCTGACTCCTGCTTCACGAGTGTATTTATCAATAATCTCTTTTATTGCATCATCAGTAAACTGTATTTCTTTTTCTGAAGAACCATGGTTTTTAAGTTCTTTTGGGATAAGATATTTTTTTGCAATCTGCAATTTTTCTTCCCAAGTATAACCTGAAAAATAAATAATTTCTAATCTATCAAGCAAAGTTGGTGATATAGTATAAGTTGTGTTTGCCGTACAGATAAACATTACGTCTGAAAGGTCAAATTCTACATCTAAATAATGGTCTACAAAACGATAATTTTGTTCCGGATCTAATACTTCAAGTAAAGCAGCTGAAGGATCACCACGCCAATCAACCCCCATTTTGTCAATTTCATCAAGTAAAAATACTGGATTTTTAGATTTTGCTTTCCTCATAGATTGAATGATACGTCCTGGTAATGAACCAATATATGTTCTTCTGTGACCACGGATCTCAGCTTCATCACGCACACCACCTAAGGAAACAGATACAAAATTTCTTCCTAATGCACGGGCAATAGATCTAGCAATAGATGTTTTTCCAACACCAGGCGGTCCTACAAAACATAAAATAGGACCTCTTATTTTTTTTACTCGTTTTAATACAGCAAGATATTCAAGGACACGTTCTTTAACTTTTTCAAGACCATAATGGTCTTCATCTAAAATTTCTTTTGCTCTTTTTATATCTAAAATATCTTTTGTTTTCACACTCCAAGGTAACGAAATTAACCAATCAAGATATGTTCTTACAACAGTGGCTTCTGGGGAATACGGCATCATTTTTTCAAGACGAGAAAGTTCTTTAAACGCAGTTTCCTCAACTTCCTTTGGCATTTTTGCTTGTTTAATTTTTTCTTTTAGTTCATCAATTTCTTTCGCAAAATCATCTTTTTGTCGCAACTCTTTTTGGATAGCTTTCATTTGTTCGGTGAGATAGTATTCTTTTTGTGTCTTTTCTATCTGTTGTTTAACACGTGTCTGTAAACGTTCCTCAATTTTAAGTATTTCTTTTTCAGCAATAATGTGTTTTACTAAAGATTCTAAACGGTCCCTAAGATTAACTAACTCTAACAGTTGTTGTTTATCCTGTGTTTTTAAATTAAGGTAAGTGGCAACAGTGTCAGCAAATTTTGAAGGTTCTTGAATATTTTGTGCTGACAAAAGTATTTCTATTGGCAATTTTCTATTTATTTTAACATATTCTTCAAACTCATGTTTAGCCTGCCTAAACAACGCTTCAGTTTCTATTTTTTCTTGTTCAGTTTGTGGTTCTTGTGGTTGTAAAATTTCGTATTCTACTTCAATATATCCTTGTTGAGTATACTTATAACTTAGAATTTTAACTCTATCAATACCTTCGATAAGAATCTTTAATGAACCATCTGGAGAAGTAATCGATCTAATAATTTTTGCTAAACAACCAATGTGATATACGTCATCAAAATTTGGTTGTTCTATATTAGGCTTTTTTTGACAACTTACAATAATAAGTTTATCTTGTGTAGACAAAGCATATTGTGCTGCAGCAATGGATATTTCTCTACCCAAGTTTAAAGGTACAACAGTAGATGGGAAAACAACAGTATCTCTTAACGGTATGAAAGGTAGAACATACACGTTGTTTTGTATATTTTGTTCTTGTTGTGTCATAGCTTTAAGCTATTTTTGATTTGTAGATATACACAGGTTTTATTTTTCCTTGAACAACTTCTTTTGTAATTATACACTTAGCTACATTTTTATTATCTGCAAGTTCATAAAATTCTTCAATTAATATGTTCTCAAGGATGGTTTTTAACCCCCGTGCACCAGTACCTCGTTTTTTTGCTAAATGAGCAATTTCTGAGATAGCATCGTCAGTAAACTCAAGTTCTATCCCTTCAAGTTCAAACAGTTTTTTATATTGTTTTATTAACGCATTTTTTGGTTTTGTTAATACATCTTTAAGTTCATCTTCTGTTAGTTCGTAAGTATAAGCTATAATAGGTAACCTGCCAACAAGTTCTGGTATCATTCCATACTTTATCAAATCTTGTGGTTGAATATGTTTACACCATTCCCCAGAAAGTTCTTTTTTTTCTTTTTCTGTCAAAAACCCAATAGTTTTTTTGTTTAATCTTTCTTCAACAATTTTTTGTAACCCTTCAAATGCTCCACCACAGATAAAAAGTATATTCTTTGTATTCACAGGTATAAACTCTTGGTACGGATGTTTTCTACCACCTTGTGGCGGAACATTAGCAATTGTACCTTCTAAAATTTTTAACAATGCCTGTTGTACACCTTCACCAGAAACATCTCGTGTGATTGACGGTGAATCACTTTTTCTTGAAAGTTTGTCAATCTCATCAATATATACAATCCCATGTTCTGCAGCAGCAATGTCAAAATTTGCTGATTGTAAAAGTCGTAAAAGTATGTTTTCAACATCTTCTCCAACATAACCAGCTTCAGTGTATACAGTAGCATCAACTATTGCAAAAGGAACATTTAATATTTTTGCTAATGTTTCAGCAAGCAGTGTCTTCCCATTACCAGTAGGACCTATTATAAGAATATTAGATTTTTGTATTTCAACATCATTATCTTTTAAAAAAAATACACGTTTGTAATGGTTATACACTGCTACTGAAAGTATCTTTTTTGCCTCTTCTTGACCTATAACATAATCATCAAGATACGCTTTAATTTTTTTTGGTGTTGGTAAAAAGTCTTTTTTATATCGTGTTTGAGTTTTTTTTATTCTTGTAAGCAATTCGTATAAAAAATTTACACAAGTTTCACAAATGTAAACATCATCTTTCCCAACAAATTTTACATCATGTTGAGTTTGATATAATTGTTTTTTACATATAGCACAAAAAATATGTTCTTTCATTATATTTTATGAAAAGATATATTAAATTTTATTTGATAGCTTTTCTACTGGTGATAACCTCGTCTATAATACCATACTCTTTTGCTTCTTCAGCAGACATATAAAAATTACGTTCGGTATCTCGTCTGATACGTTCTATAGGTTGGCCAGTATGTTTTGCAAGTATTTCTATAAGTTTTTCTTTTGTATATAACAATTCTTTTGTTTCAATATCTATATCCGTCACACTACCAGATAGTCCTTCACCATATACAGCTGGTTGATGAATCATTATCCTTGCATGCGGTAAAGCAAACCTTTTCCCTTTAGTTCCTGCTGCAAGTAACAAAGCACCAAAACTCATCGCCATGCCTACACATACTGTTGTTATAGGGCAGCTTATATATTGCATTGTGTCGTACACAGCAAGACCAGCAGTTACCATCCCACCAGGCGAGTTGATATAAAGATAAATATCTTTATTAGGATCTTCACTTTCAAGATACAAAAGTTGTGCGATTACAAGGTCTGCTATATCAGTAGTTATAGCACCACCATAACCACCTACAAAAATTATTCTATCTCTTAACAATCTTGAAAAAATATCGTATCCTACAGCTGCACCTTGGTTCCACCGTTCTATAATTGTAGGTACTATCGCAGGCATATAAACTACCCCCGTTTTAGTTAATTAGTTATTAGTTATTAGCTTAGAGTTATGAGTTATAAAACTCTGAACTAATAACTCTGAACTATGAACTAATTAACTCATTCATCTTTTTGTTGCATCAACTTCTTTAATTTTTGCGTTTGAAATTATTAACTCAAAAATTTTGTCTTCTAATATATTAGATGCAATAAGACTGAAATTTTTTTCAAAATATTCATTAACTTCTTTTTCTCTACCAGGGTAGATACTTAAGAGTTTACCACGTTCTTTTTCTAAAAGTTCTTTTGTAAGTTGTATATTTTCTGTCTCCAATATTTTTTTAAGTATATATTTTAACCGAATTTCTTCTTCAGATTTCCTTTTTAATTGTTTTTGTTGTTCTTCAGTAAGTTTAAGTTCTTGATTATATCTTGCATATTCTCTTTTTAAAGATTCAAGAAGTTCATTATATCGTTCTTCAACTTCGCTTTCTGGTACTGCAAAGTTGTGTTCTTTTAACAAAATTTCATAAATTTGGTTTCTAAGTTTTTGTTCAGTTTCTCTGTCAAACTCTGCTTGAATATGTTGTTTTATATCAGAGATTAGTTCATCAAGATCTTTATAACCTAGATCCTTTGCAAATTCGTTGTCAACAGTAGGTAATTGTTTTTCTTTAATTTCTACAAGTTCTACTTCCATTACACCTTGTTTACCCATAAGGTTAGTATCGGGTATGTTAACAGGAAATTCTACCTCAATATTTTTTTTCTCACCACGGGACATACCTACAAGACCTTCTTTTAACCCTTTTGGTAGAGTATCTAAAGAAAGGTTAATTAATACATTCTTACCTTCATAATTCTTCAGTTCTTTACCATCAATGAAAATCTTGTAATTTATAACACAGAAAATATTACTGGTTGCTGTTATATCTTGAGATTCAATTTTTTCTTTTTTTGATGGGACAATTTTTGCATTACGTTCTTGAAGTTCTTGTATGGTTTTATCAATGTCTGCTTGGGATACTTTTTTAACTTCCTTGACAAGTTTTAACCCTTTATACGATTTCAATTTTACTTCAGGTTCTACTTCAACTTCTATCTCAAAAATACAATCATTGTTTTGTGTTAAATTAAAAGATAAAATTTTTAATGTGTTAGGTATATAATTTATTTTATATTCATTAAAAACCTGAGGGAGTATTTCTTGAACAATTTTTTTAAACAACTGTTCTTTTACCAAATCAGGAAATTGTTTGTTTATTAATTCAATAGGTACTGTACCTTTTCTAAATCCTGGCATTTGTATCTCTTTTTGCAAATCTAAAAGACATTTTTGACGAATTTGTTCCACAAGTTGGTTCTCAACAAAAATTTTAAGTTTTAGCTTACACGGCGAAAGTTTTGTTATTTCAGTAGTTATTTGTTTCATAGTGTTTTAATATATAAAATAAAATTCTCTTTGTCAACAACAATATAAAAAAGTTGCAAATTAAAAATTTTTTAGCGGTTATAAGAGAAATATTTCTATATTGTCCCTGGGAGAACAAAAACAATAATTGTTTTATTTGGAAGAAATCTATATGCTAATGTTAATTTTACTTTTGCCGCGGGAGGGATTTGAACCCTCACTCCTTGCGGAACACGGTCCTAAGCCGTGAGCGTCTGCCAATTCCGCCACCGCGGCTTGAACAATGTTAATTATATAAACTTTTTTTTGTTTTTTCAATCTTTTTAAACTGAATAATTTAAAATTTTAATTACCTATTGACTTTTAAACAAAAATTTGGTAAAAAAACAACAAAATTTGTAAAATAAAATAAAAACTTAATAAAAATTATAAAACGGGGTGAAAAATTTATGTTAAAACAAATAGAAATATATGGTTTCAAATCTTTTGCAGAAAAAACAATATTGTTTTTTGATGAACAAATAACAGGTATTGTAGGACCAAACGGCGCAGGTAAATCAAACATTGTTGATGCAATAAAATGGTGTTTAGGAGAACAGTCACTCAAAGAAATTAGGTCAAAAAATCCAACTGATGTAATTTTTGCTGGCTCTCAGAGTAAACCGCCGTCAAACTTTTGTGAAGTAACTCTTGTTTTTGACAATTCTAAAGGTATCTTTCCGGTAGATTATAACGAAGTAGCTATAACAAGAAAAATTTATCGTTCTGGTGAGACAGAGTATTTTATAAATCGGACACCGTGTAGGTTAAAAGATATAAAAGATCTTATCTTAGATACAGGTTTAGCTTCAGATGGATATAGTATTATTCCACAGGGTAAAGTGGAATTTGTTGTGTCTGCAAAACCTGAAGAACGAAGGTTACTTTTTGAAGAAGCTGCTGGTATTGCAAAATATAAAGTTAAACGAGAAGAAACTTTAAGAAAACTTGAACGGGTAAAATTAGATATGGCTCGTGTGGAAGATATCTTAGCATATTTAAAAGAACAGATGTCTTCTTTAGAATCAGCTGTTAAAAAAGCAAAAAATTATCAAAAATATCAACAAGAATTACAAATGTTAGAATGTGCAAATGTTGTAATACAAGTTAAAAGTATAGAAAACCAACTTAAAGAAATAGAGCAAAATTATCTTTCCTTAGCACAACAATATTCGGAATTGTCAAACCAAATTTCACAGGAAGAATCGTTTGTGTCGCAACTCAAAGTTGAGATTGTAGAAATTGAGAAAGAATTTTTAATACTTAAAGATGAAAATGCTTCTATTGAAAAAAAGATTTCTCTATCATCTCAAAAAATAGAAACAATAAAACAACAAATACAAAATATACAAAATAATATCGTTAAATTGTATCAAGAGATTGAAGGGTTGAAAAATAAGAATCTACAGTATAACGATGAGCTAAACATCTTGTGTAAAAATGAACAAGAAATTTTAGAAAAGCTAAATAGTTATCATCAACAAAGTGTTTTACATCAAGAAGAATACGGACTTTATAGAACACAAATTTCTGAACTACAAAAGTCAGTTGTTGAAAAAAATAAAACTATTTCTGAAATTGAATATCAAAAAGTAAAAATTAGAAATGAAATATTAACTTTAACACGAGATTTACAAAGATATAACTTAGAGACAGGATCACTTACAAAAGAGTTGCAAACAAATAAAAATTCTATTGTAATATCTAAAGACGAACTACAGCGAATTGAACAACAAATAATTGAGTTAGAAGAAAAAAGAAACGAATATAAAAATAAAATAGAAAATTTGAAACAACAAATTGAAGAAATAGAAAAACAGTTACAACAAAAACAAATCTCTTATGATAATGTAAACAGAGAGTTTTATCAAACAATATCAAAACTTGAAAGTATTTCAGCCAACACTTCGGTTTGTAGTTATAATGTGCAAAGGTTTTTCTCATTACTTAAAGAAAAAGGGTTAGAAAATAAATGTTCCCCCTTGAGTTCTATTATAAAAATTGACCCGCAATATTATTCTTTAGTAAGTTCGTACTTAGGTAACAAACTTTTTTGGATTGTAGTAAATAATGAACTTGATGCAAAAGAAATAGTTAATGTATTGACAGAAAATAACTTAGGTTTTGCTACTTTTATAATAAAAACAAATTTGGATAATATAGAGTTTCATGAACAAATTGATGAATCTCTCTTAAAAATAATAGAATTTGACCCTGTTTGGGAAAAAGTTGTTAAATTTGTCTTTTCTGATACAACATTTCAAGATGATGTTTTAAAAACAAAAGTTTTGTATCATGGTGGTAAAGTTGATAACGCTTCACAAAAAGAAGATATTTTTGTACTTCAGCAAAAAGTTAATCAGTTAACAAATGAATTAAAAACCTTATCTGATGAAATACAAACTTTGTCTTATCAATTAAACGATTATACAACACAAAAGATGTCTTTAGAAAAAGAACTTATTACTGTTGAAACACAACTGGGTCAGTTATATTCTATGAAAAAAGAAAAAGAAGAAAATGTTTTGTCTTTGGAAGAACTTGTTAATGTTTTAGAAAGTAATTTATTACAATATGATAAAGAAAAAGAAAAAATACAACAACAAATTAATGAATTTAATGAAAATCTTAAATCACTTGATGAACAAGAAAAAAAGTTAAGAGAAGAAATAGAACAATCTATGAACAAAATTACAGAGCTTCAATCAAATAAAGTTTTTGAAGAATATGTAAAGGTTAATTCTGAATATGTTAAACTACAACAACAGCATGAGAATTTAATAAAAGATATTGAAAGTAAAAAAGAGATGATTTTATTTATTGAACAAAAAATAAATTCTTTAAATATAGAGATTGAAGAACATAATAAAACTAAACAGCAGTTAGAAAAAGAACTTACAGACGAAGAAAATACGTTATCATTGTTGCTTAAAGAAAGAGAAGAAAGTGCTAAGAAACTTTCTGAAGCAGTCAACAAAATGGAAGAAAAAAAGATACTATTGACTGAAAAAGAGAATCAAATTAAAAATTTGATACAACAAAAAGAAGAGTTACAACAACAGTTGAACAAAATTGAATTAGAAAAAAATACTTTAGTAAATAACAAAACAGGGTATATAAACTTTTTGCAAGAAAAATATTCCCTTTCTTTTGAAGAAGCGGTGAATATGTATGGCAATATTCAAGAAGTGGATCCACAGGCAATTGAAAAACTTAAAAAAAGGTTAGAATCGATGAGCGCTATAAATTTTGCAGCGCCCGAAGAATATGCACAACTTGAAGAAAAATATGACCATCTTGTAACACAACAACAAGATTTAATTAAAGCGCAACAAGATTTGCTACAAGTTATCTCAAATATAAACCAACAAATTAGCGAAAATTTTAAACAAACATTTTTAGCTGTAAGAGAAAATTTTATAAAACTTTGTAATATACTTTTTGAAGGTGGAAGAGCTGATTTGATATTAACGAACGAAGACAATGTTTTGGAATCTGGTATAGAAATAATAGTTCAGCCACGTGGGAAAAAATTGCAAAATATTAATTTGTTGTCTGGTGGAGAAAAATCGTTAGTAGCATTTGCTTTACTTTTTGCATTTTTTATGGTGAAACCATCACCATTGTGTATTTTAGACGAAGCTGATGCACAACTTGACGAAACTAATGTTGTAAGATTTATGAAATTGTTAAAAGAATTTTCTACTCAAACAAAGTTTATTGTGATCACTCACAACACACGTACTATGGAGTTTATAAATACGTTGTATGGTGTTACAATGGAAGAACTTGGTGTTTCAAAAGTTATGTCGTTGAAATTACGTGAAGCGGAAGTTATGGTTTAGTAAATGTATGTTTTTAAACTTAATGATATAAAAATTACTTTTGCTAAAGTTAAAGAAATTATAGAATTAATCAAAAATTTCTTATCTAAAGAAAAAAAACCTTGTCAAATTGTAACACTTAATTCTCTTATTTATCTTCAATCAAAATTCGATCCTTTTGTAAAAAAATCGTTAGAAGAAGCAAAACTTGTTCTTTGTGATTCTTTTGGTGTAGCATTATGTTGTAGTATTTTTTCAGGAAGGTTGTTAAAACACCAACCTGGGGTTGAACTTATAGAACATATTTGTGAATTGGCAAAACAAAATGGGTACAAAATATATTTGTTTGGTGCAAAAAACGAGGTTGTTTCTTCTGCTGCAGCAAAACTTAAAGAACAATTTTGTGTTGATATTGTAGGGTATCATCATGGATATATTTTTTTAGGTGGGAAAGATTTGTCAGAAGAAATAATTGATGATGTTAACAAAAAATCTGTAGATATTTTATTAGTTGGTTTGCCTACAGAAATACAAGAACATTGGATTAAAAAAAATATAGACAAGCTTAACTGCAAGGTTGTAATAGGTGTAGGAGGAAGTTTTGATATTATAAGCGGTAGATTAAAACGTGCACCAAAACTGTTTAGAATATTGGGCTTGGAGTGGTATTTCAGATTATTACAAGAACCATGGCGAATCAAGAGAATACTAAAATTACCTTTAGCATTAACAATTTTATTTTTTGATTGTTTAGGAATATGAAAAAATTAGTAATAAGCAAATGTGAGGAATATAATTGGGAAAAAATTTGTGATATTATTTTATCACAACTTTCTGTTTTAGATATTACATCAAAAATAAAAAACAAAAAAGTTTTACTTAAGCCCAACTTGTTAGCTGCACATTTACCTCAAGAAGCTGTAACAACACATCCTGAATTTTTACGTGCTGTTATAAAATTATTTAAAGAAAGAAACAACGAAGTTGTTGTAGGAGATAGTCCTTCAACGACAAATTTTGATGAAGTTGTGTCAAAAACAGGAATCAAAAAAGTTTGTGAAGAAGAACAAGTTGGTCTTATAAATTTGTCAACTTATCCTACAACAGAATTTGAGTTTAACAAATTTGGTTGTAAAAAACTTGTTGTATCAAAAATTGTTACAGAAGTAGATTTTGTTGTAAATTTACCAAAACTTAAAACACATTCGTTAACAATACTTACCTGTGGGATAAAAAATATGTATGGTATAGTACCAGGTTTAACAAAATCGTTGTATCACAAATATGCACCACATCCATCAGATTTTTTAGAAATTTTATATGCTGTGTATTCTTTTAGACCACCAGATTTGACCATAGTAGATGGTATTATAGGTATGGACGGAGAAGGGCCTGCTGGTGGTAATCCAAAAAAGTTTGGTTTAATTTTAACTTCAGAGGATGCAACTGTAATTGATTATTTTGTAGCAAGAAGTTTGTTTAAATTACCTGATTATTTGTTAACTAAAAATAAGTATTTAAATAAACCTTCTGAATTAGTTTTTTTAAGTATCTCTAATAAAGAAATAGAAAGTGTTGAAGTTGCCTTACCTCAAACAATTTCGGTTATAAATTATTTCCCAAAAATTATACTTGATGTTGTAAAACCATTGATATGGTTCAGACCAAAAATTGTACAAAAGTTATGTAAACGATGTGGAAGATGTTATCAGATATGTCCACAAAAGACAATTAGAAAAATTGGAGGTAGATATTTTATAGATTATAAAAATTGTATAACCTGTTTTTGTTGTTCGGAAACTTGTCCATATAAATCAATAAAAATTGAGAAAAGTTTTTTATACAAAATTTTTGTTGTTACTAAACAAATTTTTAAGTTTTTAACAAAATGAATTTTGAAATGCCGAAAAATTTGTCTGATGCAATAGAGTTGCAGAAACAGATTTCTAAAAAAGTTGTTGTTAAAGATATAATTAAAAAAATTAATTATGTTGGCGGGATTGATGTACATTATAGAGATAAAGAAGTAATTTTGGGATATGTTGTTGTATCTTATCCTAAAGGAGAAGTTGTTGAACAAAAATTAAAAATTTTTCCTTATAGGTTTACTTTCCCATATATCCCAGAATTTTTGTGTTTCTTAGAAGGACCTTATATTATAGAATTCTTAGAAGAATTAAACCAAAAACCAGATGTTTTAATCTTAGACGGGCATGGGATAGCACATCCGAGACGATGTGGTCTTGCAAGTTATGTTGGTGTTCTCGCTGAAGTAGCAACAATAGGTTGTGCAAAAAAGATTCTTTATGGCAAGTATTCCTCAGAATTAGGACTAAAACGAGGTAGTTATGTTAACATAATCGATGAAATAACTACTGAGATAATTGGTTATGCGTTAAGAACAAATGATAATGTTAAAGAAATAATTGTTTCTGCTGGACATAAAATTTCGTTAGATACAGCAAAAAATGTAGTGTTAACTTTATCAAAATATAGAATACCACAACCGTTAAGGTTAGCTCATAGTATTGCAAAAATTTATCAAACAAAATACACTATAAATTATAATGTTTCTTCAAATAAATAAGGAGAACAGAAATATCCGATGGTGTAACACCAGAAATACGAGAAGCTTGGCCAATAGTTCTTGGTTTGATTTGAGAAAGTTTTATTTGTGCCTCTTTTAACAATCCGGGTATCTTTGAATAATCAATATCTTCAGGTATTTGTTTGTTTTCAAGTTTTTTCAACTGAGCAACTTGTTGTAGTTGTTTTTCAATATATGGCTTGTATTTTATTTGTATCTTTGCTTCGTTTAACATATTTTTTGTATTCCAAAAAATATCTGTTTCTAACTTAAATTGTTCTAATTCTGATTCATCAAGTTCAACATCTTTTGACTGTATAATTAAATCAGCAACTGTTGTATCTGAAGAAACTTTTTTTGTTTTCAGATATTGTATCAAATTCTTAAGTTTTTCCTTATATTCTTGAAAAATTTTGTAATAATTTTCTTCAACAAGACCATATTTATAGCCGTATTCTAACAATCTTAAGTCAGCATTGTCTGTTCTTAAAAGTAATCTGTATTCAGCACGAGAAGTAAACATTCTGTAAGGGTCCATTACACCTTTTGTTACTAAATCGTCAATTAAAACACCAATATATGCTTCATGCCGGCCCAATATCAACGGTTTCATACCACAAATTTTTGCAATTACATTAATCCCAGCGATAATTCCTTGCCCAGCTGCTTCTTCATACCCAGTAGTTCCATTGATCTGTCCTGCGAAAAACAATCCTTCAACAAGTTTTGTCTCAAGCGTAGGATAAAGTTGTGTTGGTGGACAAAAATCGTATTCTATTGCATACCCGTATCTTGTAATCCTTGCATTTTCAAGGCCAGCAATAGAATGTACTATTTGTTCTTGTACATCTTCAGGCAAACTTGAAGAAATACCGTTTAAATAAAGTTCAGTAGTATATAATCCTTCTGGTTCTAAAAAAATTTGGTGTCTCAGTTTATCTTTAAATTTTACAACTTTATCTTCTATAGATGGACAATATCTTGGCCCTATACTTTTTATTCTTCCTGTGTATAAAGGAGAACGGTCTAAATTGTCAAGGATAATTTTGTGTGTGGTTTCGTTTGTGTATGTGATATAACAATTTAACAATTTTTGATACGGGAATTTAGAAATCGGTGTAAAATGAGAAAACGGTATAGGATTTTCATCTGAAGGTTGAACTTCTAATTTTGAATAATCAACAGTTTTAGCATCAATCCTTGGTGGTGTACCAGTTTTTAATCTTTTTACTTCAAATCCTAACTCTTTTAACGATTCTGACAAACTTGACGGAAATTCTGAGTATCTACCAGCAGGGAAACTTTTTAAACCTATATGTATTAACCCGTTTAAGAAAGTTCCTGTTGCTACTATAACATATTTTGTTTTATATAAATTTTCATGTTTTGTTATTACACCACAAACTTTTTTATCATCAACAACAATTTTTATTACTTCCTCTTGTTTGATTAAAAGATTTTTTTGTTGTTCTAACTCTTGTTTCATCACAATACGATACAAAGTTCTGTCACATTGAGCTCTTGGTGACCATACAGCAGGACCTTTTGAAGTGTTCAACATTTTAAAATGTATCCCGGTTTTATCAGTAACTTTTGCCATTATACCACCTAACACATCTATTTCTCTAACAATTTGTCCTTTTGCAACACCGCCTATTGCAGGATTACACGACATCTGACCAATCGTATCAAGTGACATTGTCAAAAGTAAAGTTTTAAGTCCTGCTTTTGAACAAACATATGCTGCTTCACAACCTGCATGGCCACCACCAATTACTATTACATCAAACTCTTCTGGATATATATACATGGAATATAACCCTTGCGCGTATATAATTTTTTTAATTATATAAAATTTTGGCATCATAAAACAAGTTGTGATATTGTATTGATTACGAATTAAAAATCTTGTATATAATAATCTAATGGAACGATATTTTTCTTTTAACACATATTTAAAACAAATTTTTAAAGAACGTGTCCACAGAATAAGTATCAACGCTGGATTTTTATGCCCAAACCTTGATGGTAGCAAAAGTAGTTTTGGCTGTATTTTTTGTAATAATGATGCTTTTTCACAAAGTTATGATTCAAATTTGTCACAAATTGAAAATATAAGAAAACAAATTGTTGATACAATAAATTTTTTTTCGTCAAACAAAAGGTTTAAAAACATAAGAAAGTTTATTGCATATTTTCAATCATATTCAAACACATATGCTGATGTTGAAACATTAAAAAATATATTTGATGTAATAAAAGAATTTTCACAAATTGTTGGTATTTCAGTTTCTACTCGGCCTGATTGTATAGATATTGAAAAACTTAAATTGTTAAACTCTTATTCTGACAAATATCTTGTATGGATAGAATATGGTATGCAGACCTCTGATGACGAACTATTAAAATGGTTAAACCGCAACCATACTTTTGAAGATTTTGCCAATGCTGTAGAACTTACAAAAAGGTTTGATAAAATTAATATAGGAGCACACATAATTTTGGGATTACCAGGACAAGATGTTTTAAAAGATGCAAAAAAAGTTGCAAAATTAGGGTTACACGGAGTAAAACTACACAATCTTCATGTATTAAAGAATACTCAACTTGAACAACTTTATTACCAAGGTGAGATAAAAATTTTAGATATTAATGAATATATAGATATCGTATGTAAATTTTTAGAATATATTCCAGAAAATGTTGTTATATTAAGATTAGTTTCTTCAGCAAAAAAAGAATTGCTTATTGCTCCACAATGGATGAACAACAAAACTGCTGTAGTCCAAATGATACAAAAAAAGTTAGAAGAAATGGATACATACCAAGGTAAACACAGCAGAAAAATTTTAGTTTCTACAAAGTGACAACAAAGTTTTATCTATTTTAAATACGATAAAAAGGAGAGAATTATATGGCTTTAACAGGGCTTGAAATTTATAAACTTTTACCAAAAACAAATTGTAAAGAATGTGGTTTCCCAACATGTTTAGCGTTTGCAATGGCGCTTGCTGCAAAAAAAGTTTCGTTAGAAAGTTGTCCTTATGTTTCAGAAGAAACGAAAAGGATTTTAGCAGAAGCTGCAGAACCGCCAATAAGAACAATAACTATTGCTGAGAAATACAAAATCGGTGGTGAGACAGTGTTGTTCCGTCATGAGAAAACATTTTTTAACCCATGTTTGCTTGGTGTTTTAATAAAAGATACTTTTAACGATGATACAATTTCTGATCGTATAAAAAAATTTAAAAACTTAGAATTTGACCGTGTTGGACAAAAAGTTAAGTCAGAACTTTTGTTGATTAAGTCAGAACAAGATAATGTTGAACGTATAAAAAACATTGTTTCACAAGTTGATACTAACATTGTAGTAGGTTTAATATCAAAAAGTCCGTCTGTTATTGAAGAAGTTTTAAAAGTTAAAAAATTACATTTAATTGGTCTTGCAGAAAACAATTCTGTACTTGAAAAGTTTGTAAATATAGCAAAACAAAATAGTATTCCGCTAATGGTGGGTGGAGAAAATTTACAAGAAATTGTTTCTGTAGTTAACACAATAGTACAAAATTTTGGGTACAGAGGACTTATACTTAACCTACCAGTAAAAAATTATGTTCAACTTACTGAAGATTTAACTCAAGTCCGTAGGTTAGCTTTGAAAAAAAACTTTCGTCCATTAGGATATCCAACATCTGTAATAATAGAATCTGATGATGTTACAACCACACTTTCATACGCGTCGTTAGCAATACTTAAATATGGTAGTATCGTTGTAGTAAACACTGCAGAACCCGAAGTTCATTTACCACTTATAACTTTAAGATTAAACATTTATACTGATCCACAAAAACCTGTCACTGTAGAACCAAAACTGTACAAAATTGGTGGTGAACCAAAAGAAGATTCGCCATTGTTGGTTACAACAAATTTTTCATTAACTTATTATTCAGTACAACCTGAGATATTGAATTCAAAAATACCGTCTTGGCTTTTAATAGTTGACACAGATGGCCTTTCAGTACTTACTGCATGGGCTGCTGAAAAATTTACTGCTGAAAAAGTTGTTGAAGCTATTAAAAAAGAAAATGTTGAAAATTATGTAAAACACAAAAAGATTATTATCCCAGGATATGTCGCAGTTATGAGTGGTAAACTTAATGATTTATTACCTGACTGGGAAGTAATTGTTGGTCCTAAGGAAGCATCTGGGATACCGAAGTTTTTAAAATCTATGTTTGGATGATAGTTTGTATGTTTGTTTGAAAATTATGAAATTTTTACATAAAAACTTAGCAGAAGGTAGATGGTTTAAATTATCATTTATATAACAAATGGCGAATATTAGTAGCGAAGTGGAAAGAGCTATTTTACATAAAAATAACAAAGAAATATATTGAAATCTGTTGACCGTGCAATAGAACTTTTGTATTTAACTATTGAGGATGAAAAAAACAAGATTCGTCTTAAAGAATTTTCTCGACTAAAAGAACTTTTAATAGATTATTTTTATTTTGACAACAGCTATAATTCTTTGGATGATTTTTGAAAAAAATATTTTTCTCCATTTTTTATACAGTGTTTAAGGGTAAATAAAGTAAACCATACTTTTAAGAAAACGCTGAAAGAAGTGGGATATTTTTAAAAAAACATGTAAAACAAACTTTCTGGTCTCAACAAACAAAGAATTTGTTGGGATTGGAGAAGAAACCCTTCTACAATACACAGATTTTTAAATGTTTTTGTTTAGCTGGATAAATAATACCATATGTTTGTTATACAATGAAAACAAAATTTATTTTTATAACAGGTGGAGTAGTTTCATCCTTAGGTAAAGGTATTACCACTGCATCTATTGGATTTTTGTTGAAAGCACATAAATATAAAATTGATGTGCTAAAGTTTGACCCTTATTTAAATGTAGACCCTGGAACTATGAGTCCTTATCAACATGGTGAAGTTTTTGTTACTGAAGATGGAGCTGAGACAGATCTTGATTTAGGGCATTACGAAAGATATTTAAACCAAAATATGTCAAGAAAAAATAATGTAACCCAAGGACAAATTTATGAACGTGTTCTTTATAAAGAAAGGTATGGTGAATATCTTGGCAAAACAGTACAAATTATACCACATGTAACTAATGAAATCAAAAGTTGTATTTATCGTTTAGCTCGTGGGAAAGATATTGTCATAGCTGAGATAGGTGGAACTGTTGGAGATATTGAAAGTTTACCTTTTTTAGAAGCAATTAGACAGGTTAGATTAGATGTAGGAAGAGAAAATGTCTTATATATTCATATAACATTGCTACCATATATTAAAGCTGCAGAAGAGATTAAAACAAAACCGACTCAGCATAGTGTGATGAAACTTCGTGAGATAGGGATAGAACCTGATATAATTATTTGTCGTACTGAAAAAATTGTTAGCAAAGATGTGAAAGAAAAAATTTCTTTGTTTTGTAATGTAGATATAGATTCTGTTATTTTAGAACCAGATGTAGGCAGTTGTGTTTACAAAGTTCCCTTGATACTTAGAGAACAAAAATTAGATACTTTGATTTTGAAAAAATTAAAATTAAGAAAACGAAAAGTAGATATTTCAAATTGGGAAAGTTTAGTTAAAAAATACGAGTCGTTAAAAAATACAGTTACAATTGCTGTAGCTGGTAAATATACTCAACTTAAAGATGCCTATAAAAGTATTCTTGAAGCTTTATTCCATGCAGGAGTACATAACGATGTTAAAGTTGATATAAGATATGTAGATGTAGAATTAGCAGACTTTGAGAAATATCTTGTAGATGTACATGGTATAATAGTCCCAGGAGGTTTTGGAGAAAGAGGTATTGAAGGAAAAATCGCTGCTGTAAAATATGCTCGTGAAAACAAGATACCATTCTTAGGGATATGTCTTGGTATGCAATGTGCAGTGATTGAATTTGCAAGAAATGTTTGTGGTCTTAAAGGAGCAAATTCTACTGAGTTTAACCCTAATACTGAACATCCTGTAGTAGACCTTATGGAAAGTCAAAAAATGGTAAAATATAAAGGTGGTACAATGCGTCTCGGTGCGTATCTTTGTAAAATAAAAAAAGATACGCTTGCTTACAGAGTATATAAATCTACTCAAGTTTACGAACGGCATAGACATAGGTACGAATTTAATAATAAATACAGAAAAATTTTACAGGCACACGGGTTGGTAATAAGTGGAGAACATCCTATTTCACAATCTGTTGGATTAGTTGAGATAATTGAACTAAAGGATCACCCGTTTTTTATTGCAGTACAGTTCCACCCAGAGTTTAAATCACGATTTGAAAATCCACATCCGTTGTTTTACCATTTAGTTGCAACTGCAAAAACTATTTCTGTTCAAAAATAATTTTTATTCAATATCTTTAACACAACGGAAACCTAAATCTGGCAGTTTAGTTGTCTTTGGTAAAGCATCACGACGATAGGTTAAACAAAAACTTTTTGGTAGTTTATATGACCCACCACGAACTATATAAAAATTTTTATTAAAAATTTTTTCTCGCTAATATATCCTGGATAATAATCAAACTTGGATATTGTCCATTCACGAACATTGCCTGCCATATCATAACAACCATATACAGATACATCCCGAGTATAAGAACAAACAGGTTTTATTCTACTGAATCTTATTAACCAAATTATATTTGCTGAGTTAGGTTCCAAAAAATTGTCCCAGAAGAAAATTCTTCCATCAGTACCCCTTGCGGCTTTTCCCCATTCAAACTCTGTTAGCAATCTTTTTTGTACTCATTTGGCATAATTCATAGAATCTTCTAACGAAACGATAACTACAGGATAATCATTTTGTCCTTCAGGATAGGTCCAGTTTTTTCCAATGATGTGGTGGATATACAGTAGCGTCTATAAATAGTTTATACTGTTTGTTTGTAACTTCAGTTTTATCAATAAAAAATCCTTTTAGATAAACTTTTTGTTTTGGTCCTTCGGAGAAATAATATGTTTTAGTTGGTCAAGAAGTTCTTCTAAAAGTTCTGTTTCTTTATAACATTTTTTTATCAAAAGTTTTACAAACATTATTTGATGTTGATAATCTTTGATTTTGATAGAAATTATTAAAGAAGGAAGTTGTATATCTTTTGTTTTTGCATAAGGCAAAATATAATAAAATATTTTGTTGTTAGAAACATTTTTGACAAAATTTTCAACCTTTTCTTTCAGTTCAGGTTCAAGATTTGGATAAATTTTGATAAAATAAGGTATTGCATAAATTGAATTAATCTGTATCAAAACAGAGATGATTACTTCTTACAAATTTTTGTTTTCTAAATAACCAATTAATATATTCTCAGCATCTTTTGTTTTATAATTTTCTATTGTTTTACGTAACAGTTGTTTTAACTCAAAATTTTGTTCTTTTTGATAAAATTCAATAAATGTTGGTAAAAACGAGACTTCACAAAATTTTGATGATTGAATAATACAAATTTTTTTTATTTCTACATCGGTAAACATCGGAAGTGATAAGAAAAAACTTTTTGATGCTGAAACATCGTTAATTTGTAACAACAGTTGTTTAACCTTGTCGCTAAAAAATTTGTTGTTTATCTTTGGTAAAATTTTTTGATTTAGTTGAATAACAAAACAAAAATTTAGTATTTTATGAAGATAAAAGCTGTACTTTTTGATTTCGACAACACTTTGGTAGATTTTATGCGGATGAAAAAACTTGCTGTAGAAATAACTGTTGTACATATGATAAACGCAGCTTCGCCTGGACAGAAAGAAGACTCGATCTCTGAAATATTTAATATTTACCGAAGGACACATATTGGAAAGTCAAACTGTACTTGAGGAACTTATTATAAACAAAATAGGTTATATTAACTATAAAATTTTGTCTTCAGGTATAATCGGGTATCAATGTGGCTGCGATCTTGCAACATATTCGTAACCCAAAAGTTATCCCTAATTTAAAAAACTTATTAAAATGGGACTAAAGATTGGTACTGTTTCTGACGCGCTTACTGAACAATTTTATAACTATCTTGCAAGATTACATCTTATTCACTGGATGGATGTCGCTATAATTTATACTGACACCGCTGAATACAAACCTTTATCGAAACCGTTTCTTACAGTACTTGAACGTCTTAAACTTCAACCAAAAGAGTACTCTATGTAGGTGACTGGCCAGAACTTGATATTGTTGGTGCAAAAAAAGTTGGATTATGGACAGCGTTTGCACGTTGGGGTAAACATCCTGATGCGAAAGATACTGGTGCTGATTTTAACATCGTTTCTATAGAACAAGTTGTTGATATGCAAAAAAATATGATGAAAAATAAACAATTTTTGGTTTGTAAAATTTTTTTATTCTTTTTATTGATAACAGTTGGATTTTGGTTTATATTAAAAAATTTTTTAGAACCAAAATTTGCAGTTGTTGAATATGTTTTAGAAGGTAAAAAATATAAACTTTACTTAGCTGATGAACCAAAAAAATGGTCTCGTGGTCTTATGTATATAAAGAAACTCAGAAATGTTGATGGTATGTTATTTATTTTTCCTGAGAAAACAGATTGCGTGTTTTACAACAAAAACACTTATCTTGATTTAGATATTTACTGGATAGACGGTAGCAGTGTAGTAGGTAAGAATTTTTTGCCATCAGTAAAAAAATCAAAGAAAATAATATATATACCTTCGCCCCAGAGAGTTGATAAAGTTGTAGAACTTGTAAAAGATTGAAAAACCAGTAGAACCGTTGTTGGAGGAGGGCGAGATATAAAATTTTAAAAAATTTTTTCCGACGAAAAATTGTGGTTTTCTAAAAATTTTTTTAAATTTTGTTGACATTTTTCCAAAAATTATATCATAATAGTATAATTGAAGAGAAAAAAGTTTAATTTGTTCTTTTTTATAATCTGCTAAAGAGTCTCTACAGGACAACCCGTAAATTTGTCTCTGCTACGGGCCAGCGGGACACGAGTAACCCTATAGGCGGGTTGAAAGCCTATTTTATAATATTGTACCCGCTGGCCCCTAGAGAGTTTTTCTGCTCTCCGAAAAACCAGGGAACAAACAAGTTCTGTAAAATATTACAAAAATGTTTGTTCCCTGGTCTTTTTTTATTTATATTGGTTTAAAAACCTATCTTAAAACTTTATATTGTAAATAAATGAAGAAAGGAACGAAGATTGTTAGTGTCTTTCTATTTATAGGTATTTTTAATAATATTCTTTTTGGTAATTTATTGACTAACCCAGGGTTCGAAGACACTCCCGCATTAACTGGATGGATACGAAGTGGAACGTTATCCAGTGGTGTAGTAACTTCTCCTGTAGTGAGTGATATTTATGCTGCAAGAATTTCTACTTCTGCAATAGCAGGTAATAAAGCATTGTATCAAAATGTTAATGTATATGAAGGTAAAAGATACATTCTTTCAGGATATACTTATTTAATAGTTGCACAAGGAGGTGAATCAGTTGGTTTAGGGTTGAAACCTGGTGGCGGTGGTGTTGCTACGGAATGGGCTGCCAATGTTTCAAATTCAACAAGTACTACATCACAGAATACTTGGGTTTACTTAACTTTAAGTACAAAAGTTCCCTTGGGTATAAATGTTATTGGTGTAAATATTTATCTTCGTACTTCAGGAGCACTATCTACTTGGGCTACTGGATATTTTGATGATATTTCGTTTGTTTTTATAAGTTCTCCACCAGGACAAGTTACAGGTTTTGTTGCTACGACAGGTTCAAACGGTGGAGAAATAAATTTGGTTTGGGTTTCTCCAACAGCAACTATTGGGTACGAAGATGTTTTACCTACTGGATGTTCTTTTTATATACAATATGCTTCTTGGACAGGGGTAAATTTTTCAACTACAACTCAACCTCCTGAAGGTGGGTATCATATCTGGATACCTACGGGTCCTGTTATACAAGGTTCATATTGTTATTATACTGTAAGCGTACTTGAAGAAGGTGTAACTTATTACTTCAGAATTTGGGCAAAAGATAATGCTGGTAACTGGTCTGAAATTTCTGATGGTGCAACTGCTTATGCACAAATCACACCACTTTCACCGAGGAGTTTGACCGCATTTTCAATATCCTCCACCACAATTAAGCTTGTCTGGACACCTTCAAATGCTGTATCGTATCGGATTGAACATTCATCTGTCTCTGATTCTTATGGCTGGATTTTTAGATCAACTGTATCAGCAGCAATTAATGAGTATATAGATGAAAATTTAAGTTCAAATACTACTTATTGGTATAGAATGTTTGGAATTAACTCAGCAGGTGGTGTAAATTGGAGTCAACCAAGCGTAATTGTTTCTACTATAACTTATCCAGCTGCACCAACAGGGTTTACTATAGCAACTCGTACTGCTACAAGTATTACCTGGAGTTGGACAACACCAGTTGGTGGTTGTGATGGATACAGAATTTATCGTGCAACAGATAATTCTTTAATAGCGGACCAAGGGTCTGCAACTACGTTTGAAGAAACAGGTCTTTCAACAAACACTGCTTATGGTAGGTTTGTCCGCGCATATAACATTGTAGGTGAATCGTTAGATTCAAACCATGCAACATTTTATACTCTTGCAGCACCGGTTAATTTACAGGTTACCGAAGTGTATTCAAGTTCAATAACACTTGTTTGGGAAAACGGTGGAAACCCAGAATGGACACGGTACGGTATTGCAAGAGCTGAAGACGAAAATTTTACTGTTAACCATACAACAGTTGTTAGATTCACAGATAACTTGACACAACTTACTGTAACAGTTACAGGTCTTGGTGGGAGCACAACATATTACTTCCGTGTATGGGCGTATAACGGCGATGGTGTTGAATCAGGATATAGTAACATAGTAAGCACACTCACACATCCAGGTAAACCAGCTGCACCTGTTGGTTTTTACGCAGTTACGTTGTCAACAGGTTCAATAAAATGGGAGTGGAATATTACTAAAAATGCTACTTATTATCAAATATATGATGCTTATACTAACACACTTTTAGCAAATCTTGAAGGTAACGGTACAACAACATGGGTTGAAGTTGGTCTTTCATCAAATACACAATATTCAAGATATGTGAAATCAGGTAATGAATATGGACTTTCAGACCCGTCAAATGTTGTGTCAAAATACACGCTTGCATACCCGCCTATAAGTTTAACTGCAATACCATTGAGTTCGTCAACTATAAGTCTTACTTGGAACTACAGCGGTGCTACAAAATATCAGGTCTGGTATTCTACAGATAATATAAATTATTACCAAACCGTAATTGTTGATTCTACTACAGTTAATTATACTCACGGGGATCTTGTTGCTGGTAATACTTATTATTACAAAATTGTTCCTGTGAACGGCGACAATGTAGCAAATGAAAACTTTTGTTCACTGATTGTTTCAACAAGAACATTACCTTCGCCAATATATTCTTTCTCAGGTTCTGCTTTAACTACAACATCAATTAAATGGCAATGGTCTTCTGCGTTAGGAGTAGATAAGTATAGAATTTACTCCGCAGCTGACAATTCTTTGATAGCAGACCAACTGTCTGAAACTAAATTTATAGAAACTGGCTTATCAACAAACACTGCATATGGGAGATATGTTAGAGCGGTTAACACTTCTGGCTTAGGCGAACTCTCACCAAAAACTACGGTCTATACATTAGCTGCAACACCAACTAATCTTTATTTCATTAGTGTGTTTTATACAAGTGTTACATTTACCTGGTCTGCTAATGGTAATCCGTACGGGACAAAGTATGAAGTGTCACAATCGGTAGATAATTTCCAAACTAATTTTTCTACACCAATCTCTGCTACTTTTGATACAGTAATATCTATTAGCAATCTTTCTCCGTCAACCACTTATTATTTCCGTGTCAGAGCGTTTAATGGTGATAATATACCTACAGGATTTTATCAAATTTTGACAACTACTTTATCCTTACCACAAGTTGATATTTGTATAACAGAAGTTTTAGCGAATGATTCACATTCTACTGAAGGACCAGGCGAGCTTGTTGAAGTATACAATCGTGGTTCAGTAGAAGTAAATTTAGCAGGAATGTTTTTATGTAGTGAAGGTGATACAAATGATAGTATTGTAGATTATACAGGCACATACGATTTAGGACAGAGCGGGACTGTTCTTTATCCTGGTTGGTATGCATTAATTGTTGACCCGGACTATGATGGATGGTATAACACTTGTATCCAACAACATGCGGATTTAAACAAACTTATAATGTTGACTATAAGTGGAGATACTACATTAGGTTCTGGTGGGTTAGCAAACACTTTTGAATCTGTATGGATAACCTCAGGGACGGTAGTGTTAACTTCGTTTACTTGGGTATCAGACGCAGGTAATGGTAAATCTTGGGAAAAAATAGATTATTCGGGTCCTGCAATTGACAGGTCTGATTCAGGCAACTGGGCTGTATCAACACTTCAGTCAGATAACAATTCGTATTGTACACCAGGATTTTTAAACAGTGTATCATCTGGAGGTGTTTCTCCACCTCCTCCACAAGAAGATATTAACCCCTCAGATATTGTTATAAACGAATTTCTTTACGATGCTGTTTCAACAGATAATGGTAACGAATGGATTGAGTTGTATAACAATCTTTCAACAAAAACGGTTAACCTTGCTGGATGGAAGATACAAAAATCTACTGGTCCAACAATAGATGTTGCTGTGTGGACAGATTTGTTCACAATAACTTCTGGTAGTATTTCTCCTAATGGCTACTTTTTATGTGCACAGTCGACATCTGCAGTGAGATACCATGCTGATTTCCAATATTCAGATTCTGCTACAATGAACAATTCATCACCGTTTGCAATACGGTTAGTTACACCTTCAGGTAAAGAGATTGACCGTGTAGCGTATGGAGGTAGTGGGTCAGACGGGTTAGCAGAAGGGGGAAAAGCAGCAATTGCTGTTTCCGCAGGTGAAAGTTTATCAAGATATCCTGATGGGAAAGATACTAATGTTAACTACAACGATTTTATCAAGTTAACAAATCCTACACCAACAAATTCTTCTGGTCCTGACAGAATACCCCCTGCTGCTATTACTGATCTTAAGGCACAGATAGGACAAAATTCTGGTGAAATTATCCTTAGTTGGTCAGCACCTGGTGACGATGGTTCGTTATATGACAATACTTCAGGTGCGTATTATATTGTGAAATATGCAACATATCCTGTCACAACTTCTACTATTTCGTGGTGGGAACAAGCAATGGAGTATATTCAACAATGGAATGTCGCACCACAAGGTGTTCAAGAACAAAAAGTTTTACAAGGGTTCTTCCCAGGGGCAACATATTATTTTGCAATAAAAACAGTTGATGATAATGGTAATGTATCAGATATAGATATCAACGCACAAAATTTTTTAACCCAAGCGTCTGCTTATGCACAGGTTGGTTTCATTGGTTCTGTAATACGGATAAACGAAGTTGCCCCTGACCAAACATCTTCTGCTGGGTATGACTGGATTGAATTTTTCAATGCTTCAACTTATTCTGTTAATATATATGGATGGAAAATTTATGAAGTATACACTTCTTCAACACAACCAATTGAAACAATAGAAGCAAACTGGTTTTTCCCAGCACAAAGTTATCTTGTATTACGGTTTGGTCAACAACAAAGAAATATGTCTACACCACAACAAATATCTACAAATTATTATGAACTTTATACAGATAAACCAGGTCTTACTGCAACGGATAACATAATTGTTTTAGCTGATAATAATAACAACTGGATAGATGTTGTTTGTTTCGCTGACAGAAGTGGAAGTTTGTCAAATTCTACACGGTTCCGTGCTGTGTATAACTATGCTGTTTCTATAGGACAATGGTATGGCCCTTATGCTGACGGAACAAATAATTGGTTGATAGAGTATTATTGTGCATCAACATTGTTTATGTCATCAGGCAAAAGTATAGCACGGGATGAAGTTTCAACTGATGGTACAAACCCGTCAGTTAACGAATGGTATATGACAACACAACTTACCCGTGGTACTACAAATTCTGGGATGGATAGAACACCGCCTGCTGCTATAACTACATTACAAGTTTCAGCAGGTCCTAACCGTGGCCAAGTAAAACTTTTCTGGATTTCAGTTGGTGATGATGGTTATACAGGAACAGCATCTGGGTATATGTTGAGATATAATGTTGTTCCTATAACAGAAGAAAATTTCTTTGAAGCAATAAATGCTGACAGAATTTCTAAAGATGGACAATCTGATAATGTTTATATGAAACCACAACCTTCAGTGAAACAAGAGGCAGTAGTCGGTGCTTTACAAGTAGGTGTAACATATTATTTTGGGATAAAAGTTTTGGATAAACGTGTCAATTTTTCTTTGTTATCAAACATAGTATCCTTTGCTGCACCTGATATTATAGGTTCAAATATACGAATAAACGAGTTTGCTGTGTTAGAATCCACTGCTACTGGTGGTGATTGGGTTGAACTATACAACGCTTCTGAAGATACTGTGAATATTAAAGGATGGACATTATGGGGAATAAAAGCTGGAGAAACAACACCGTCTAAAATAAAAGAGTTTCCAGAAATATTTTTACAACCTAAGGATTATCTTGTAGTAAACTGTATCCCTGGCGTAGATGAAACAATTTCTAAAGGTGACAACGGATATTGGGATGTGTATACTACATACGACATACGCGGGTTTGAAGGAGTGTTGTTTTTAACTGATACACAAGGTTTTGTTGGTAATTATGGCAACATTGTTGACTTTGTAGCATATACTTCTGGTGGGGCACCAAAATGGAAAGATATATGGAATACAGCGTGTGATTATAACCAATGGTCACCAAAGATTAATAATAACACAGAAGGTGTCGGATATGCAGTGGATTGGTCTTCAGGACAAGCTGGTTTTTCGTTAGGTCGTAACGGTTTTTCAACAGATACTGATAACACATTACAATATGCAAAGAATGATTGGAAATTATATCGTTCACCTACAAAAGGGTATCAAAACGATGATATCCCACCTGCTACAATTACATCTTTTAAAGCAACATCAGGCGATGTTGAAGGGTCTGTTAAACTTAGTTGGTTAGCGCCAGGAGATGACGGGTTTGTAGGTGTTAATTATGGAAAATATGAAATAAAATATGCTACATTTACAGTAGAAACATCCTCAACAGTATGGTGGCAACAAATTTCTGGCAAAAATGTTTTCAGTGGTGTAATAGAATTGAAAATAGGTGTTGATATTTCAACAGTACAACCTGCTAATGTCGTAAGTTATACAATTACAGGATTGTTCCCAGGGTTAACTTATTATTTTGGTATAAGAACATATGACGATGTTGGAAATGTATCAGAACTTGATGAATTTTTGTCAACCAACAATCCTGTTTTTGCAGTAGCGTTTGATACAATACCTGCAAAAGTACAAAATGTTTCAGTTAAAACAAAGAGCAAAACTGTTGAACTTTACTGGGACAAAAATACAGAACTTGATTTTGGCCATTATGAAATATATTGTGATTCAGGTACAGGAAAAATTTTTGTTAGCTCAACAGCTAACACTTATTTTGTTCATACAGGGTTAAGAAATGGGCAAACATATTATTATGAACTCTATGCTGTTGATTTAAAACAAAATATGAGTTTACCAAAAACTGTTTATGCAATACCAAAAATTGCGCCACCAACAAATGTTGCTACAAAACATTATGGAACATATGTGAAACTTGTATGGGAACATTCTATAGATTTTACTACAAACGATTTTATGATGTATAAAATATATCGTAGTACTGATAAAAATGTCCAATTTGTTTCTGTTTCAACAACTGTTAGTAATGAATATCAAGATGTAAATGTTGAGAAAAATGTTTATTACTACTATGTAGTTTCTGTTGATAAAGATGGTATTGAAAGTGAACTGTCAAACATTGCTGAAGCAATACCTGATTTGCTACCACCAAAGTTTGTTTCTATATCAAAACTTACTTCACGAGATTTAGCAAAAATTAACGCAAAGATTGACCTTAAGGTTGTAGATGACAGGTTTGTTGAAGGTGATAAAGAAGGAAAAATTATATCTTTAGAAGGGAAATACAGAGTTGTTGGGTCTGATACAGAATATAATGTAGAATTTGATCCGAAATTTGTCTCAGGAAGTTCAGAATATATTGGTAGTGCAGAATTTGAATTTTCTGTGATAACAATCAGTGATAAAGGGATAGAATATCAGCTTATAGCAAAAGATGAGGTTAACACTTCGTATTATCCTTCTGATGGAGGTTGGGAAAAAGTTTTACCGACCGAAGATAAACCAGAACAAAAGTTTATTACATCTTCAAACCCAGAATTTGTTTTTGGTAAAGAAGTTGACGAAGTTGTGATTTATGACCAACAAGGAAATAAAGTGTGGGAACAAAAAGCTGAACCAAATAAAATAGTTGTATGGAAAGGAGAAGATAAAAATAATAAACCTGTAGAATCAGGTGCGTATATTTATCAAATCAAAACAAAAGATGGAAAACGAAAATACGGTGTAGTGATTGTGGTGAAGTAAGCAGGTAGTGGTAGTAAATAGTGCAGAGTAAGAAATAGTTCAGAGTTATGAGTTATTAGTTTGTGGTTGATAGTTAATAGTAAAAAGAATTGTAGATAGACGCACTCTTTATCCCGCTACAGAAGTGAAGTGAAAAAGTTAAAAAAAAGAAATAATAATATGAAACCACATAGAAAATTTGAGGTTTTGCAACAAGCTGTTAATTTTAATGGGTTGTTAAAATATTGTCAAAATAATTCTAAAAAATTTCTACTCTTTCTTACTTTCTCACTTTTTTATCTTTTCACTATCCCCTACGCAGCGTTCCGAAATACAAATTGGTCTGTTGTAGCAGAGAGTATGGGGGGTGTTGCAACAGCGAAAAATGAAGAAACATTCAGTATTTTTTACAACCCAGCATGTTTGCCAAATGTTGAAACTAAATCAATACAACTGGCTTATTACAAACCATATTCTGGGTTAGAAGATGTAGATTTTAGTATTAGCAACATAGCTTTTGTTTTACCTACAAAATACTTTTGTTTAGGAGTTGGAGTTGGGTTTTATGATATTGATAATTTATATTATGAGACAACAACAATTTTGTCATTGGCTACAAATTTGAAAAAATTGTCTTTATCTTTACCATACATATCAGTTGGGACAAATTTTAAAATGTTAACAAAAGGATATAATTTTGATACCGAAATTTTAAAATATGAACCTTCTCTGAATAACAAAACTTCTGTATCATCAGTTTCGTTAGATATTGGGTTAAACTGTAAATTGTTAAAAGAAAAATTTTTGTTAGGTTTCTCAGTAAAAGATATAAACCAACCAAATGTTGCTGTAACTGATATAGAAGATATTGTTCCAATGACGATAAGTTTTGGCAGTGCGTACAATTTTGGTGATATAAAAGCAGGTATTTATTTTGAAGATTTTACTTTAGCAACTGAAGTAAGATATAGGAACCAACCTTGGGGTGAAGAACAAACAAAATTGTTTTATGCGTTAGGTATTGAAACATTTCTTAATTTTCATACAATAGCGTTACGTGTTGGTGTTAACAAAGATTCAGTTAATTTTGGTTTCGGATATTATGGTATAAAAATTTCTAAATACACTATTGTTTTAAACTGCGGGTTCGGAATATCAACGGTTATCTCAGACAATTTTGGTAATCATAGGTTCTCTATTGAACTACAATTTTGATTTTTTTCTGAACACAGAAAGGATGTAGTGTGAAGTATAACAATGTTTTTGTTTTTATAACAATTACTTTTTTCTTATCAGTAGGATATTCACAAATAAATGTTTATTTTACTGACCCGTATAACAACCCACCATCTTTGAGTTCTATTTCCACAATAAAAAAACCAATTGATTTTGCATTAAAAGATTTTATTGATTCTGTCCCACCACAAACAACAATGTATATTTGTATTTATGAAGTAAATAATACTACGATAACTACAACAATAGATAATGCAGTGGATCACGGAGTAAAAATTTATGCTATTTTTGATAAAGATGTATCAGCATCAGTGTTCAAAAGCAATTTTGAATACAAAAAACTTGCTTCAGGGTCGCAAATTATGCATAACAAGTTTGTTGTTGTAAAAAGTTCAAAAGTGTGGACTGGGTCATATAATTTCACTGTTTCTGCTACTTGTGAACAAGATAATTTTGCTTTAGAGATTTTTTCAAACCAACTTGCAGAGATTTATGAAAAAGCGTTTTTATATATGTGGGAACATTCAAACAATATAAATATATCTACACGGATTGCAGAGTTTAACAATAAACAGGTTAGTTTAGATGATGGAACAAAAATAACTGTTTGTTTTAATCCTTACTCACAAAATCCACAATTAAAAGATGTTTTGATAAACAGCTGGTATGATTTTTATGAAGAAAAACCGAAGATAAAAAATTTATGTTTTGCAGTAGCATGGTTTACAGAGAAGAGTTTAGCAGATTATTTAATCCAAATGAAAAAACAAAATATATCAATTTCTGGAATAGTTGATGACCAAGCTTCCGGTAATCCAGTTTTTACACAATTGCGTAATGAAGGAATTGATATTTGGTTTGATGGAAGACAAACCTGGTCTGGAGATGGACTTATGCACCATAAGTTTTGTGTTTTAGATCTGTTCACAAAAAATGCAAGGGTTATTTGTGGTTCTGCAAACTGGTCTGATTCAGCATTGACTTCTGGAAGTAATAAAAATTATGAAAATCTTATTGTTATAGAATCACAACAAATTGCAGAAGTTTTTTATAAAGAATTTTTAAAGTTGTACAACAAAGCTGTTTCACAACAAGTTTATAATTCTTTATCTAATGAGATGGTAGAAGATATACTTTTTTATCCAAACCCTGTGAAGGAAAAATTGAATATAAAATTTAAGCCCAACTTTGGTGTTAAAGAAATAAAATTTATGATAGTTTCGTTATATGGTATTAAAATCTATGAGAAAAATTTAGAGTTTACTGCAGGGATAGAAAACAAAACTGAAGTTGAACTACCAAAAGATATATCTTATGGATTATACAACGCTGTGTTAAGAGTAAAAAGTTTTGAGACCCAAAAAGATTATGTAAGTAAAATTGTGATAAAGTGAGAAAGTAAGAAAATAAAAAAGTGAAAAAGTAAAAAGGTGAGAAAGCAGGGGAAATAGTTAAGGATATGAAAACATATAAAAAATTAGAAATTTGGCGACAAATTTTAAATCTTGTTAAAAAATTTGCTGTTTTAATACACACTTTTCAACTTTTTGTATTCTTTTCAACTTCATATTGTTCTCTTTTTGAACCATATTTTTTGCCATATTCAGCAGAAGAAGTTGTTTATATGCGAGCAATAAATGTTTTGTCTGAAGGGGAAGAATCTTGTGGTAAAAACCCTGCTGGTTGTGCTTTAGAAAACAAAAAATCAGTTTCTTTTGGATACACATATTTGAATTTTAAAGATAACTTGTCAAGTATAAAGTTGTTTCTGCCAGGGAAGTTTAGTAATTTAGGCTTCTTATTAAGATATGCAGATTTTGGTGATACAGAGTTTGTTTCAGAAAGTTTTGATATAACAAAAGAAGATCTGTATTCTTTAATTTTAAACACATCCTTAGGGAAGGAGATTTTTTCACCTGGACTGTTTTTTGGTGTTGATTTAAACTTTGGTAATGTTAAACTTGATAAAGCAAAAGCAATACAAACATTTGGTTGTTCATTTGGCACAAGATATATTTTTAATTTTGTTTCAACAGAAATACATTTTGCGTCAACCATAGGGACAAACTTTGCTGAAGATAAAAACCTTATTTTTTATACGTTTGGTTTAAAGTATTATATTCCTGAATACAAAAGTTTTTTGTCTTTAGCGTATAATAAAAATGTCTATGAGTTTTTAACTACAACATTTGAATTAGACCTTGCTAAAAATTTTTTGTTGATTTTTGGATATGAAACATCAAAAGGTTTATCAAACTACTCTATAGGAGGGAAGTTTAAAATAAAAAATTTAGAGTTTATTTTTTCAACAAGATATAACACAAATTTATACTTCACACCGAGTTTAACGATAAACCACTACTTATGAAAAAACTAATAATTTTATTTTTTGTTTTTCATCCATTGGTTGTTTATTCACTTTCACCATTAGTAATAACAGAAGTTGCTCCTGGCGAACCTTCAAGTAAAGATTGGATAGAAATTTTTGTTTCTTCTTCAGGAGATTTTGGTGGTTACAAAGTTTGTTGTGGATATCCAAAAAAAGTTATAAAAATTTTACCTTCAAGAAATTATGAAAAGGGTGATATTATTGTAATAACAATGAGTTCTACTTTAGAAGATGCTCAGGAAAGACAAAATTATTGGATATTTTATTCTACAGATACTACTGGCCTTTATGATTCTGATGGAACTGTTTATATTACAGATGAAAATGATAACTGGATTGATACAGTTGGATGGTCAAATAGAGATGGTGAAATGGCGAAAGATGCAATGGCTGCATATAATGAAATGAAACAAAATAATATGTGGATAGAAGGTCCACCAATTGCTGATGGTAATAATGATGTTGAGGTACAAAATTCTTTAGTTGATTGGTCTCAAGGCGCTAAAACAGATGGTGCTTCAATACAAAGATATAGGGATTTTAATGGTTTGCCAAAAGATACTAATTCTATTTATGATTGGTTTTATTCAAAAACAAATACAAAAGGTTATGGATATAAAGATGTTGTGTTAGAGACGCGGAAGATTGTTGAAGTTGATAAAAACACGAACCCGTTTTGTCCTGAAGATCTGAACAACAATTTTGTAAAAATAAACTTTTTTATTGACGATTTTGATGCAAAAAAAACTATTGTTATATATGATATTACAGGGAACGAAATTGTTAAACTTTTGGACAGAGACAGGTTACCTAACGGCGATGTTTCAGCTTATTCTTCAGTTAGGGTTGGTAGCATAACTTGGGATGGGAGAAAATCTGACGGCTCAAGAGTTAAAACAGGTGTCTACATCGTATATTTTGAAGCGTACAATTCTGCAAATGGTAAAAAATATGTTGGAAAAGATGTAATTGTAGTTGGAAGGAAGTGGTAATGAACAACAAACTAATTCGTATATACACATTCACACATCTACTTATTCACACATTCACCGCCTTTATTTATCCTTTATTTGAAGAAAAATATATTTTTGCAAACACTGCTGGGTTGTGTAACACTAACGCAGCAGCTGATGACAATGTAGTTTCTGTATATTACAACCCAGCAGGACTGTTCAAAATACCGAAGGTAAGTTTTTATTTTTCAAATACAAAACTTTATGGTATTGACGAACTTTTAAGTAACACATTATGTTTTTCAGCAGAGGTCAAACATTTAGGTAAAATAGGGTTGTTATACAACAATTTTGGTTTTGATTTATATAAAGAAAACTTGATAAAATTTGTTTATGCAAATAGTATTAAAGAAAGGATATCGTTTGGGATAGGGGTTAACTCTTTATCTGTTGATATAAAAAACTATGAGTCAAAAAGTTTCCCAAGTATTGATTTAGGTGTGTTAGCAGAAGTTGACAACAAAGTTCTTTTAGGGTTTTATATAAAAAATTTTGATTTACCAAAAATTGCTGATGATGAAATTGTTTCACAGACAATTGTTGTTGGTTCAAAAATTACACCTGTTAAAGATGCCTCAACATATATTGATGTTGTAAAAAACACAGAACAAGATGTTTTTGCAAGAATTGCTGAAGAAGTAAGTTTGAATATTATAGAAAATTTTATAACAATTTTCCGTTGTGGTGTTGAAACAGCGACAAAATACAAACCTGCGAAATATGCGGTTGGGTTAGGGTTAGGATATAAAATATGTTCGTCAGAAATTATAATTGATTATTCGTATTTATTATCCACAGTTTTAGGTGGGCAACATCTTGTTTCTTTAAACATAAACTTTGGGAAAAAAGAGAAAATATTTTTTGAAGAAAAACAAGAAATATCAGGTACGAAAAAACGAAAAACAGAGTTGCCATCTAAACCAATAAATATAAACACAGCAACTGCTCAAGAGTTAGCACAACTGCCTGGTATTGGACCATCCACTGCACAAAAAATTGTTGAATACAGACAACAAATTGGTAAGTTTACATCAATAGAACAACTGCTTGATGTACCACGTGTCGGAACACTTACTTTGCAAAGAATTACACCATATATAACTCTTGGTGGAGAAGAAAAACCATCACCAGTTTCACCACCAGCTGTTGTTCAGTCAGAAAAAATAGAGGAAAAACAAAAGTTTAATCTAAATACTATTACAGAAGAAGAACTTGTAAGTTTAGGTTTTTCATCAACTGCTGCTAAAAATGTTATAAGGTACAGAATAAAAGTTGGCAAGTTTATCTCTGTTGATGAACTATATAAAATTCCGTATGTTGACCATTCAGTAGTTGATAAAGTTAAAGAAAAACTTTATGTTGAATGAATACAATGATAATTATTTTATCCATAATTTTCTTTTTAAACCAACAAAATGTTTTTTGTCAGACAGAATACGATTTTGTTTCTTCTACAATAACAGAGAAAGAATTTACTATAGAAAAAGAACAACAGTTAGAAGAGTTGTATCAAGAAATTGATAAAACTGAAACAGAAACTGTTACAACATCAGTTGAAGAAGATGCACATTTGTATCAAGAAGAAGACGGGTTTTTAGAATCGTTGTTACAAAATCCGTTGGATATTAACACTGCAACATATCTACAACTTAAATCTCTTCCTGGGATAACTGCAGAGTTAGCACGAAAAATTATCTACCAAAGAAAAACAAAAACTTTTCAGTCAAAAATAGAAGTTAAAGAAATTCTTGGAGAAGAAATTTACGAAAAATCGTCATCCTATTTTGAAGTATACAAAACTACTCAATCAAAAAAACTTAATGGACAGATAAGTATAAAATTTTATCCTGAAGAAAAAACTGAGATAAAAACATATTACCAACCTACTGAAAAGTTTAAACAACCGTACTATTTTTATAACAGGACACAACTGTATTATGGCGACAAATTGTCGTTAGGATATGTGTTTTTACATAAACCGAATGGAATTATCCCTTCAACAGAAAGTTTTGATTATTTACTTCGTAAATGGTGGATAAAATTAAACTCTGTGGGACCGTTTGACAAAATTATTTTTGGTAATTATAAAGCAGGTTTTGGATACGGAGTGGTGTTGCATGAGAATGCAGCAGTAGAATCTGTAGTTGGTTCTGTTAAACCTAAGATGCGCGGGTTAAGAGAAGATAAAGGTACTGCTGATAATTCATATTTGTATGGCCTCGGACTTGAAGGGGATATTGGTGGGGTAGAATATGCTGTGTTTTTTTCACAAAAAGATTTAATTGTTAAAACTTCTGTTTATATAGAAAAAACTATTACAGAAACTGGTGAAGAACAAATAAATTTTGTTTCTTTAGCAATAGACGATTTACTTGAAATTCGTAACAGCTATGTTGATTATGATAAATATTTGTTAGATTATGATGTTAATATAGAAACTTCAACAATTGGTAAATTGCCAAAAAGAAAAGTTAAAGAACAACTTCTTGGGGCAAATTTTTTGTTCCCTATATACACATTAAAAATAGGTTTTTGTGGATATCATGCAGAATATGACAAACCATTTGATCCTGACAAAAGTAAAGTTTCAGGATATAATCTTTTAGATAAATATTCAGAAAAATGGGGTTGTGTATACCGCGGGGATAGGTTAGCAGTAGGAAGTTTGTATTTTGAACTACTAGTTGACAAACTTACATTTTTTGGTGAAGCAGCGCAAAGTAATGCCTATTTTTCACAACAAACTTCTACTTCAACATTTTCACAACAAGGATACGCAGTTAACTTAGGATTACTTCTTTCTTTAGGTAGAACAAAGTTTTATTTATTATACACATATATGGAGCCAAATTTTTATTCTCCATTAGGAATACCAACAAAAATTTATGATTATCCTAATAACCAACACGGGATAAAAATTGGGAATAACTTCAAGTTTAAAAATGGAGAGACAAATTTTTCTTATGGAGTATGTGAACTGTTCAGAGGTATCTGGAGTGGATATTCTAGTTCTGAACAACCACGGTTCCCATCAAGATATAACGAATTGTTTTTTGATATAAAATGTTATTTTTTACAAAACTTAGAAGTTTATTTCAGAACAATTGATGATTTAAGAGAACGATATATAAATTTAAAAACTTATGGTTTATCGTCTGAAGAATTAAGAGTGCAAACACAACAGTTGAGGATAAAAAATAGGTATCAATTATCAACAAGTGTTTTAAAAGATATATCTTTACGGTTTAGATATGATCAACAATGGCAAAAAATTTTGGATTATGACAAAACTTATTATGGTGAACAACTCTGGGCTGAGTTAAAATACAGGTTTTTGGGTTTTACAATAAACAGCAGGTTCTGTATTTTTAATTCTGACAACAATGTATATTTAAGTTATCTTGAACCACAATGGTATAACTTGTATCTTTCAGATAATGAAGAGGGTTCTTCTGGAGATAAGTTTTATTTCACAATATCATACAAAATTGCAAAAAATAAAGTTGTATGGTTTAGATACAGATATAAATTTTATACATCAAAAATCACAAGTCCTACAGATTCTGAATTCAGAATACAAATAGATTATGGGTTTTAGAGAAACAACCTGAGAGGGGGGTGGGAGGTGGAGTTTTAATTGTTGTATTTTACTACAAATTGTTTTTTATCGTTTGTATTCGATAAATTGGCTAAAATTTTTGTTACAAAAATATTTATAAAAAAATTTTTAAAAATTTATTGACAAAATGCCAAAAGTTTGTTCTATATATTATATTAGGGCAGGGGTGGTTATAAATACTTCCCCAAAACTATGCCCAGAAAGGAGGTGAATAAAGAATGATAAAAAAATATAAAGGTTTTACTTTAATAGAACTGATGGTTGTAGTTGTTATTCTTGGTATTCTTGCAATAGTTGTTGCACCAAGAATTCCTGATCTTGTTAAAAAAGCAAAAGAAGGTGCTACAAAAGGGTCTCTTTCTACTCTCAGGTCTACTCTAAACATTTACTACAGTGATACGGAAGGATTTTACCCTGCTACACATTGGAATAAGGACAATGCTTCCGATCCTATTTCTCCTAACCCAAACCCAGTTTTAGAAACTGCGCTTGTGCCAAAATATATAAAAGCAATACCTGTGGTTAAGTTGCCCACCGCACATAAAGATGATAAAAACGATGTGTTTGTATTTAAAGATCTTCCATCTGTTCCTGACGAAAGTTTGGGTTATGGTTGGGGTTATGGTTCAGTATATGGTACAGATTCCTATGGAAATATAATCGTTCATTGTTCGCATACAGATACTAGTGGGAACTACTGGTATACTTATTAAAAAATGTTGGATATAGGTGGCTTGGTAGTTAGCCAAGCCACCTATCCTCTTTCTGTTGGGTTGGGTAGAAAGGATTTGAAAACAAATGTTTTTATTTTTTGTTTTTATAATAGGACTTATCTTTGGCAGTTTTGCTAATGTTTTAGTTTATAGGATACCAAAAAAAATTTCTATTCTTTTCCCAAACTCGTTTTGTCCATATTGTTTCTCACCTATAAAATGGTATGATAACATCCCTATATTAAGTTATATTTTACTTTCGGGCAAGTGTAGAACTTGTGGAAAAAAAATTTCTTTACAATATCCTATTGTAGAATTGTTATCTAGTATTTTAGCAGTATTTACTTACATAAAATTTGGTTTTAATACAATGTGGCTTTTTTTTAACCTATTTTTTATTCTTTTAGTTATAAGTGTTATTGATATTCAGACAACAGAGATACCTGATGTGTTATCTTTTTATTTGATTATTTCAGGCGTTATTTTATCAGTTTTTAATCCGTTGTTAGGTAAGGAAGTTTTAATAGGTGATACTATATTTATAAGAATAGCAAATTCTTTGATAGGTAGTATAAGTGGATTTATAATTTTTTTCTTAATAGAACTTTTTGGTAACAAAATTTTTAAAAAACCAGTTTTAGGCGGTGGTGATATAAAACTCTTAAGTGGTATTGGTACATATTTGGGGGTTCAATCGTTGTTCAAAATAGTATTTTTTTCGTCAGTAGCAGGGACTTTATATGTTTTGATTTTAAGTGTTATGAAAAAGAAAAAACTTTTTGGTGAATATATACAATTTGCTCCGTTTATTTCTATTGGTTGTTTAATATATGTATTTTTACTTTAAACTTTTGTTTTTTCAAAGGTTTTAAAAATTTGTAGTTCAAAGAAACTAACCCTTTTAAAAACAAACTTTCTTCTAATGGTAAAAGGTCGCAACTGCTACATTTGTTTGTAGTATAACTTCTTTCCAAAACAATATTGTCATAAGCAAGAGAACCCCAAAAAGTTGTTTGGTATGGATTAAAATTTTTTATTAACAAAATATCATCCAAACTTTCCCATCCTATGTTTGTATAAATTTCAATTTTTAATTTAGGTGAGAATTTTTTTGTATAAATTTTATCCCATAACTGCCAGTCTATCATAGCAATAGCTGTCTGTAATTCTCTAAGTGAAGAAGATGATACAAATATACAATAATCTTTTAGCCATGGATAACCATTGAAATAAAATAAAAAATATTTTTCTTTTGGCGAGAAATTAGGCTCTACATCAAATACAATAATTTTTTCTTCTTTTGACACAAAAATTGTAGAGAAAACATTTTTTTGTTCCCGCCTACAACTGAGAAAAAAAATATGGAATATAGTTAGAAAAACAACTGAGCAAAAGGAAATTGATAAATATTCTTTTTTCATTATATTAGTTTTTCTGCTGATTGCAAATTTATTTTAAACAGTTGTTTTCAAATATAAAATTTTGTTATTAAGTTCAATTATGAGGGAGATATACAAAAAAATTTTTGTTATTTTATTCTGTTTTTTCTTTATTTTAGTACCTTTGTTACCTGATGTGCAAATTTCACGACCTAAACTGTTGGGGATAGAAATCATAAGTTTTCTTTTGTTAACGGTTCATATTATTTTTTTGATTTTTGAAAACAAAGTTTTATATCCTAAGAACAAAGTTCTTGTTTTGATGTATATATTTTTGTTGTATGTTTTGCTAAGATACTTTTTATTTTCTGATAAGGTATTTGCATATAACGAGGTTAAGAGATGGTTATTAAGTTTTTGGTTGTTGTATTTAATAAGTATTCTCGGTAGTGAAAACTACGAGATTTTAATAACATTTTTTATTATCGGGAGTTTTTTATCTGTGTTGTATGGATTATTACAACACACAGGTGGATTCTACAGAATACAAGTGCCAAAGTTTGACCGTGTAATGGGTATGTTTGGCAACCCAATATTTTTTGCGGTACATATAATAAATTTTTCACCATTAGTTTTTGGAAGATTCTTGTTGTCAAAAAAATTTTTTAATAAGATAATTTATTTAACAATTTTTATTGTTTCGTTAATAACACTTTATTATACAAAAACACGTGCTGCGTTCATTGGACTATTTACAGCAATTTTGATATCTGTTTATTTGTTATTATCAAAGGAACAAAAAATTAAATATTTGGTTTCTTTGTCTATTTTATTTTTAATTTTTGTTTGGTTAACAAAAAATATATGGTTGAGACAACAAGCACATTTTTTAATCTGGCGGGATAGTTTAAAAATGTGGTATTCAAAACCGTTCTTTGGTATAGGACCTGGTAAGTTTCATATAGAATTTGTAAATTTTGCGTCAGAAGAATTAAGAAAAATTTGGCCTGAAAAACAATGTATCATAAACGATGCTCATAATGAATATGTTCAACTACTTGTTGAAAACGGAATTTTTGGTTTTACTCTTTTTTTGTTGTGGATAGTTTTTTTCTTTCGTTTCGTAATTAAGTTAATAAAAAATTTAGATGTTAAAAAATTTAGGTTTGCATATGAATTGAAAATAATTATCAGTTCTTTATTATGTGCTACTATTGCTGTTTTAGTACAAAATTTTTTTAGTGTTGATTTACGATTTGTTATTTCTAATGTGTATCTCTTTATTACTTTAGGATTTATTTTTGGTTACACATCTGAAATTGAAGAAAAAAAATTGTTTTTTACTACACCAGTTATTAAAATTGCTGCTTTATGTATATTTCTTTTTCTATTAGGTATTTTCTCATATTCAGTAAAACAAAAGACATTGAGCTTTATAAGTTTGCTACATTTTACTAAAGACGGAGTTAAAATCCAAATTAATGATGTAGGTAGTGGGTTACTACAACAAATTTTACGTCCATACATTGCTCATTATAAACTTAAGCAAGAAAAAGATTTTTTTGATGAAAAAATTTTAAATGTAGCTAATACTATAAAAGAGTTAGAAGAACTTAAACAAAAATATCCTAACAAAGCTGTAATATACGAAAAGTTAGCTTGGGTTTATGCAAAAGAAAAAAATTTTCAAAAAGCAGTTGAAAACTATTTAGTTGCAATAAAACTTAATCCGAATTCGTATTCTGCGTATAATAATCTTGGTAATATTATGTTTCTTACCGGGAACAGACAAAAAGCAGTTGAGTTTTATAAAAAATCTATTGAAATTAATCCTAACCAGATTGATGCAAGGCTGAACTTAGGAATTTTGTATTATTACGAAGGGAAATTGAATCTTGCTGCGGAACAGTTTAATAAAGTGTTAGAACTTGATCCAAATAATGAAAAGGCTATTGTTTACTTAAAAAAAATGAGGGAATAAGTTTATGAAACAACAGAATATATGTAATCACTTTGGTCTTTGTGGTGGGTGTGAATTACAAAATTTGGATTACAACATTCAGCTTTCTCAAAAACAAAATTATATTAAAGAAAAATTCAAAGATTTTGCAGTTGAGCAATATTGTGATATAATTCCGTCACCACAGGTATGGTATTATAGAAACAAAATGGAGTTTGTTGTAGGGAAAGAAAAAACTGGCGAAATTGTATCAGGTCTTCGTCAAAAAGGTAAGTTTTATAAAATAATAAATCTTAAAGAATGTAAAATAAGTTTTGAAAATACATTAGAAATTCTTGATATACTTAGAAATTGGGTTAAAGAAAGTTCAATTGAACCATACGATCTTGTTTCTCATAAAGGTAAAGTTAGATATCTTGTAGTAAAAGAATCAAAAACTAACAACAAAATTTTGTTAAACCTCATAGTTACAGGGACAAAATATCAAGTTGAAAATAACGAATATGATTTATACCGTTCATTTGTTGAACGATACAAAAAATTAAATTATGTTAGTTCAATATATTTGTCAATAAACAACAAATTATCTGATAATGCTGTTGCTGAAGAAATTTTACATCTATACGGTGAAAAATATATTGTTGAAGAAATTAATGGTGTTTTATATAAAATTTATCCACAAACTTTTTTACAAACTAATACAAAATGTTGTGAGTTGTTATATAAAACAGTTTTAGATGAAGTTGAAGAAGGGAATATTTTGGATATATACTGTGGTAGCGGAGGTATCACTTTACAGATTGTTAAGCATAAACTTTCTATAGATAAAATAATTGGGATCGATTCTTCACAGGAAAATATTAATACAGCAATAGAAAATTGTGAGTTAAATAATTGTAATAAAGATATAATAGAATTTGTTTGTTCTACAGCAGAAGAGTTTGTACAGAAATTGTGGAAGTCAAAATTTCTAACTAATCTTTCAACAATTGTTGTTGATCCACCAAGACCTGGGTTGAGTAAAAGAGTGAAGTCAATACTTCTAGATTTATCTGTAAATAAAATAATTTATATTTCTTGTAATCCTAATACTCTTTATGAAGATTTGAAAATTCTTCTTAAATTTTATAAAATAAAAAAGATAGTCCCAATTGATATGTTCCCTCATACACCACATATTGAAGTAGTTTGTGTGTTGGAACATAAATAAATTATGTAGAGTAGAAATATGAATGAATTATTATCACAACTTAATGAACAACAACGTGCCGCGGTTAAATATATTGATGGACCCATGGTAGTTTTTGCTGGAGCTGGTACAGGGAAAACACGAGTTATAACATATCGTATAGCATATTTGTTAAGTTTAGGAGTAAATCCTTATAACATCTTAGCTGTTACTTTTACAAACAAAGCTGCACAGGAAATGAAAGAAAGGTTGTTACAATTGTTCCCATATAAAGCTGAAAAAGTATGGATTTCAACTTTTCATTCTTTATGTGCTAAGATTTTGTATACAGAGGCTGAAAATTTTGGTATAAAAAAGAATTTTGTTATTTACGATGAAGACGATTCTGTTAAACTTATTAAGGAATGTATTAAAGAAATGTCAATCACACATACTGGTCTTTCAACTTATGATATTTACGAAATGATTTGTAGAGCAAAAGATAATTTAATTGATCCTGAATCATACAAAATTAACACTATTGTTTTTCAACAATATCATAGGGAGATAATATCTGAGATTTATTCAAAATATCAGTTGAAATTGCAATATAATAATGCATTTGATTTTGGTGATCTAATAATGAAAACTGTTGAGTTTTTTAGAGACGAGAGGTTTGTTGAGATAAAAAACAAATATGCTGAAAGGTTTAAATATATTCATGTTGATGAATTTCAGGATGTAAATTATGCACAAGTTGTGTTATTAAAAATTTTATCTTCTGTACATCATAATGTATGTGTGGTAGGTGATGATGATCAAACAATATATTCTTGGCGTGGCAGCGATGTTAAATTCTTGTTAAATTTTAAGAAAGAATTTTCTACTAAAGATTTACAAGTTAAAGAATTTAAAATTACTCAAAATTATAGGTCTAAAAAGACAATTTTAGAAGTATCTAATAAACTTATCAACAATAATAAAAATAGAGTAAAGAAAGATCTTTTTAGTGAGATTGAAGGTAATTTCAAAGAGGATATAAAAATAAAACAATGTCATAACGAATATGATGAAGCAAGGTTTGTAGCAAAAGAAATACTTAAATTACAACAAACTGAAGAGTTTAAAAATGCTGCAATAGCTGTTTTGTATAGGACAAACTCACAATCCCGTGTTTTTGAAGAAGTATTTTCTGAACATAAAATACCATATAAAATTGTTGGTTCAGTTGTGTTTTATGAAAGAAAAGAGATAAAAGATATAATATCATACTTACGTGTGTTAGTTAATCCTGAAGATAGTATTTCGTTGAAACGTATTATAAATATACCGCCAAGAGGTATCGGAGAAACAACTATACTTTATCTTGAAACTTTGGCTAAGGAAAATAAGACATCTTTGTGGGAACAAATTGTTAAAATTGATGATACAGAACTTTCTTTAAAAGTAAAAAATGCTGTGTGGAAATTTTTGTCTCTGTACGATTTGTTAAAAAAATATAAGGATACGATGTATCCTTCTGAGTTTATAAAATTTTTGATTGAGAAGGTTAAATATATTGAAATGATAGAGGAAAATAATAGATTTGAGAATAAAAACGAGCGGGTCGCTAATCTTGAACAACTTGTTGATCTTGCTAAAAATTTAGAGATACAAAATCATATTTCTACAATTGAGGAATTTTTAAATTGTATTTCATTATATACCGCAATGGATACCGAAGAAAAAATTGAATTTAAAAATCGTGGGTTGAAAGAGGTCATTTTAATGACCTTGCATTCAGCAAAAGGACTTGAGTTTGATGTTGTATTTATTGTTGGGTTAGTAGAGGGAATTCTACCTATTTGGTGGGTGACAGAAGAAAATGATGGCTACAAAAGTTTGCTCTATAATAAAAACAAAATTTATGAATTAGATAATTCTGATATAGAAGAGGAACGAAGGTTGTGTTATGTTGGTATCACAAGAGCTAAAAAGTTGTTGTATTTAACATATTATTTGAAACGTTCTTTATGGGGAGAAGAGAGGAAATGTCTTCCATCAAGATTTTTGGAAGAGATTTTAAAAGAATGTACAAAGTTAAATCATACACAGTTTAATTTTTCTTCTGAGACACAGCATGTGGATAAAATTGATTTTTTAACAACTGGTGAATATGTTGTTCATGACAAATTCGGTATAGGCAAAGTTGTTGATATTTTGAAAGAACCGCCATACGATAAAATTGTCGTTGTTTTTCAAAATGGGCAAAAGAAAAAGTTAAGTTTACAACATGCAAAACTTAAAAAATTTAAAGGATATAATGTGGAGCAATGAAAAAGATTTCTAAACAAGAAGTAAAACATATTGCAGATTTATCTCGGTTAGCATTAACTGAGGAAGAACTAGAACTTTATTCAAAGCAATTGGAAGTTATATTAGAGTATATGGACAAACTTAACAATATTGACACAACAAATGTTGAACCTGTCTCAAGTATAATTATGTTATATAAAGATGTTGAAGTTAACCCGTATTATAGAGAAGATGTACCAAAAGAAAGTGTGTGTAGGGAAGAAATATTACAAAATGCGCCACAGAGGATACATAATTATTTCAAAGTAGAAAAAGTAATTGAATAAATTAATTATACAATTCAAGTCGTAACTTTTATATTAGGAGGTAAATTTATGGCGAGAAGATGTTTATTATGTAACAAAGGGCCAAAAGCAGGTAAAAATGTTGCACATTCTAAAAAAACAACGCCAAGACGGTTTTTACCTAATGTTCAAAAGAGAGTGTTTAAGTTTGAAGGTAAGATTTATAAAGGTTATATATGTACAAGATGTATAAGAACTTATAAATCTGAAATTGTGTATTTATAAAATGAGAAACAAAATTCTAAAGATTAAAGATACTGAAATAGAAGTTTTGTTCTCCCGAGGGTGTAAAAAAAATAAAAATACAAAAGTTTTAGTGCTTAATAATTTAGAGTTAGAAAATGTTAGATTGAGATTTAAAAAGTTTTTAGAAAGTTTAAATGAGAAAACAAAGTTTGTATCAATTTTTGTCAGTCCAAAAGATAAGTTGAATAAAAATACAGTTGTCTCAGCAGCAAAAGTTGTTGTTGAAGAAATTACAAGATTTGTTCTTGAAAATAAAAATTTGATTATACAGAAAATATCTATTGTTTTAAGAGGTAAAAAAATTTATAATATCTTTTCCAAAATCATTCCTGACCATGTTGGTTATATAAACAGAAAAATAGGCCTTTATCCGATTCCAACAGTGGATATAATAATAGAAGTTAATACGAAACATAAAAAAGGTATTGTTTTAGTAGAAAGAAATAATCCTCCGTATGGTTGGGCAATACCAGGCGGGTTTGTGGAATATAACGAATCATTGGAAACAGCAGCAGTAAGGGAAGCTAAAGAAGAAACTGGTCTTAAGATAAAAAACCTAAGACAATTCCATACTTATTCACAACCAGGCCGTGATCCAAGGTTTCATACAATATCAACTGTATTTATCGCAGAAGCTGATTCTCTTCCTAAAGCAGCCTCTGATGCAAAAAATGTTGTTGTTGCGACAAAAGAAGAAATTTTGTCTGGGAAATACAACCTTGTCTTTGATCATAAAGAAATCTTACAAGATTATTTTAAATTCAAAGAAGGAAAAATAATATGAAAATTTTAGTAACAGGCGCCGCGGGGTTCATTGGCTTTCATTTGGCTAGAAGGTTAGTAGAAGAAAATTATGAAGTTGTAGGGGTTGACAATCTGTGTCCATATTATGATGTTAACTTAAAACTTGACAGGATCAAACAAATAGAACATTATAAGAATTTCAAATTTATAAAACTTGATTTAAAAGATACAGAACATGTTTTTAAATTGTTTAATGAAAGAAAGTTTGATTATATTTTACACATGGCAGCACAGGCTGGTGTAAGATATTCACTTAAAAATCCTTATCAGTATATTGACAGTAACATCCTTGCAACAGTAAACCTTTTCGAAGCTGTAAAAAAACACCCGGTTAAACATTTTGTTTTAGCATCAACAAGTTCTGTCTATGGAGCGAACAAAAATATTCCATTTTCAGTACACTACAATGTTGATCATCCTATTTCTTTGTATGCAGCAACAAAAAAATCTGCTGAACTTATAGCACATACATATTCGGCATTGTTTGAAATACCAGTTACAGTACTACGATTTTTTACTGTGTATGGCCCCTGGGGAAGGCCTGATATGGCATTGTTTATTTTTACAAAGAACATACTTGAAGATAAACCTATTGATGTGTATAATTATGGTAAAATGAAACGTGATTTTACTTATATTGACGATATTGTTGAAGGTGTTGTACGTGTAATGAAAAAAATACCGCAGGAAAACCCGAACTGGGATGCTGTTAAAGCAGATCCTGCAACTTCTTTTGCACCGTATAAAATTTATAATATTGGGAACAACCAACCTGTTGAATTACTAAGGTTTATAGAAATTATTGAAGAATGTTTAGGTAAAAAAGCTATAAAAAATTTTTTGCCGTTACAACCAGGTGATGTTGTTGAAACATATGCTGATATTGATGATTTAGTCAGAGATATAGGATTTAAACCACAAACACCAATTGAAGTTGGAATAAAAAATTTTGTTGAATGGTATAGAAGTTATTATAAAGTGTAATGAAGAAAATACTTTTTATCTTTGGTACACGGCCTGAAGCTATTAAACTTGCTCCACTTATTTTAGAATTTAAAAAACAAAAAAATTTTATAACAAAAGTTTGTATTACTTCACAACATAGAGAAATGTTGGATCAAGTAATTAACTTTTTTCAACTACCTGTTGATTATGATCTTTCTATAATGGAACATAACCAAACTTTGTTTAAAATTTCATCAAAAATTATTGAGAGAATTGAACCTGTACTTGAAGAGTTTCAACCTGATTTAATTTTTATCCAGGGTGATGCTTCATCTGCATTTTTAGGTGCGTTAGCAGGGTTTTATAAAAAAATAAAAATTGCACATATTGAAGCAGGATTAAGATCGTATAACAAATATGCTCCGTTTCCTGAAGAAATAAATCGTGTGTTGGTCTCACATATTGCAGATTATCATTTTGCACCTACGAAAAAAGCAAAAGAAAATTTGTTAAAAGAAGGTATTAAAAAAAATATATGGGTTGTAGGGAACACAGTTATTGACGCGTTATTCTTAGCATTAAAAATTGTGAAAAATTCTGAAGAACAATATAAAAATTTTTTTAAATTCTTAGATTTTAATAAAAAAATAATCCTTGTAACAGGACATAGAAGAGAAAGTTTTGGTGGACCATTTAGACAAATATGTTTAGCATTGAAAGAAATCGCAGAAAAGTTTGAAGATGAAATAGAAATTGTTTATCCTGTGCATCTTAATCCTAATGTAAGAAAACCAGTATTTGAGATTCTTTCAGGACAAAAAAATATTCATTTGATAGAACCGTTGTCATATCCCTATCTTGTATGGTTGTTAGAAAAATCATATTTTGTTCTTACAGATTCTGGTGGGATACAAGAAGAAGCGCCGTCGTTAGGGAAACCTGTTTTAGTAATGCGTGAGGTTACTGAAAGAATTGAAGGTATAAAAGCAGGGGCTGCAAAACTTGTTGGTGTTAAGAAAGAAAGTATTGTTAAAAATTCTGTTAAACTTTTAACTGACAAAAATTTGTATCAAAAGATGGCAAAAAAGAAAAATCCGTATGGAGATGGGAAATCAACTGAACGGATTGTGAAAATAATTAATGAAAAAATTTTGTTAAAAATTTAAAATAAGAGGGGAAGGCTATGAAAAAATTTAAGCAAATAATTCTTCTTTTATCAATTTTTTTCTGTATTCTAACAATTATTTCTGCAAAAAAGAAAAAATTTGTGTTACAGGAGATGACTAAAAAAATAAAGATAGCAATGATCATAGCAAAAGATGGTTTCCGTGACGAAGAATATTTACAACCTAAAGATGTGTTTGTTAAATCAAACTTTGAAGTTGATACTTATAGTAGTTCAACTGGTATTGCAAAGGGAATGCTTGGTGCTACTGTAAAAGTTGATAAAACTATAGATCAACTTAAAGTTGAAGATTATTATGCAATAGTTTTTGTAGGTGGTGTAGGTTCAAGCGAGTATTGGGATAATCCTGTCGCACATAAAATTGCACAGGAAGCTGTGAAACAAAATAAAATTTTAGCTGCGATATGTATTGCACCGGTTACTTTAGCAAAAGCGGGTGTTTTAAAAGGAAAGAATGCAACTGTTTATCCTTCTGAATCTGGCCAACTTAAAAAATATAATGTTAACTATACAGCTAAAGATGTAGAAGTCGATGGTAAAATTGTTACTGCTGCGGGGCCACATGCTGCAAAACAGTTCGCAGAGACAATAAAAAATTTGTTGTTGAATGGAAAATAAAATGACACCAACATTAATTTTAACAATAATAGTTGTTTTGTTAGGGTTAGCATTTAATTTTTCTAACGGGTTCAACGATTCTGCTAATATCATCGCTATACCTATAAGTACAAGAGCGATACCTCCTGCTAAAGCGTTGATACTTGCAGGTATTTTTGAATTCGTTGGTACATATTTTTTTGGTCAAGCAGTAGCAAAAACTATTGCAACAGGTATTGTTGACCCAAGTATTTTTGTTGGGAACAAATACACGGTTATAATTTTGTTCGCTACACTTTTAACTTCAACTTTATGGAATGTTATTTGTACTATTTTAGGGATGCCAATATCTGCTTCACATGCGTTAATAGGTGGGTTCATAGGTAGTGCTGTTGCTATTGCAGGGATAGGGACTGTTAAATGGAATAATGTAACGAAGATATTTTTGGCATTATTATTAGCACCTGTGTTAGGACTAATTTGTGCGTTTATTTTGACAAAAATTGTTTTTTTATTGACGAAGTTAGCATCAAGAAAGATAAATAAGTTGTTTGAAACATTAGAAGTTTTAGCATCATGTTTTTATGCAGTTTCTCACGGTTCTAATGATGGACAAAAAGCTATAGGTATCATAACTTTTTCGTTAATTGTTTTAGGAATATATACACCAACACAAACAAGTTTTGCACCAAAATGAATGATAATTGCTTGTGCGATATGTATTACTTTAGGTATAATGTTTGGAGGTTGGACTGTGATAAAAACAATCGGGATGAATATTTATAAAATTAAACATGTTAACGGATTCATAGCACAACTTTCTGCTTCTTTAGTGATTTATCTTGCTTCAGCAGTGGGGCTGCCTTTGTCAACTACGCATGTTATAACAACATCGGTTATAGGGACAGGTGCTGCGGAACGTCTCAAAGGTGTTCGCTGGAGTGTGGGGAGAAATGTTTTGTTTACTTGGATAATAACTATACCAACAACTGCAGCAGTTTCTTTTTTAATTTATTATTTCATATTTTTTACTATAAAAATTCTTGGTTAGTAAAAAATTATGTTTATTATAGTTTTAGTTTTAACACTACTTTTTATTGTACCACCTTTATCATCTATAGAACTTCTTTCCTATGGTGTTGACGGTTCATCAAATAATGTTAATGTAGTAATAAAAAATAGAAATCCAATTGTGTTTTTTAAATACAGAGAATCAGATGTTGTCTCATATTTTGAAATAAAACTTTCAACACAGTCACAACTTCTACCTAATACAACAATATGGTATGTTTTATCAACAACAAGTACTCAAAATACTATAAATTATACAACACGTGTTGAAATTGGGACACAACTTGTTGAAGAAACAACATATTATTTGTCAATTTTTGTATATAATATTAATGGTGAAAGTAAAACAGTACAAGACTGGTTCTATACAACAAAATCTGCTGTTGTGTTAAAAAATAATGTTTCGTTAGAAATTGATTATAACAACCCGTTTTGTCCAAAAATCGGTGAGATTACAAAAATAAGATATATGGTAAAAAATAAAGATGTACCTGTTAGAATTTATTTATTCTCATTATCGGGCGAGTATATTATGACACTTAACGAATCTGTTGCACAAAAAGATTTTATTTATACAATAGATTGGGATGGAAAAGACAAAAATGGTAAAATTTTACCTCAAGGGATGTATATTATAGTTATTAAACCATTAGATGATACGCCACCTGTAGCAAAATTTGTAGGGATAATAGACAGTAGATGAAAAAAATTAAATTGTTCTCAGTATTATATATAATTATGTTGTTTATTATTGAGGTTAATGCAAGTTATAAATATGAAGAACTTTTGATACCAGCAGGTGTTCGTGCAACAGGTTGTGGGAAAAATTTTGTTTCTATGTATGATACTGCTGAAGGATTGTTTTATAACCCATCGTTAGCAACAATGGTTCCTTATGGTGAACTAACTTTAGGATATAATATGTTTTATGTTAACAGTTCGTTACAAGATCTTGCTTGCAGTTTCCCTTTGGAAAGTATAGGTTTTGGTATTGTTGGAAGAATGTTTTTTATGCCAGAGTTAGAAGTTGTAAAAAATTATGAGGTTGGTGATAAATTTAAACAAACAATGATAGAAAGTGGTGGTATGTTTGCAGTTAGACTTTTTAAAAACATATCTTTTGGTATTTCTGCAAAATATGTTGAAAAATCAATATATACACAAAATGAATCTGCGTTGTTATACGATACTGGTGTTGTAATAAAAACTACAAACGATATGTTCTCAATAGCAGGTTCGTTGTTGAACTATTCGTTTTCAAACAGTGAATTATATCCTACAAATTATAACCTTGGGATAAAATTTAAGTTTGATTTACCACAACAAACGAAAATTAGTTTTTTGGTATCAACACAAATTGATTATCATACTAACAAACCTGTTTACAATTTTGGTATAGAACATTGGGAGTCAGAAATTTTGGGTGTCCGTCTTGGATATGTTTATGATAAAGATAAGATTGAATCAAAAATTTTTGATCAGATTTCATATTTTACTGCTGGGTTTAGTTTAAAATTAGGTAATTTCGGGATTGATTATACATATTCACCAAATTCTGTTTTAGGTACAACACATAATATAGGTGTTAACTTAAAGTTTATTGGCAAGAAAAAAGAAGTAAAGACAATCTCGTTACCTTGTGAACTTGTTGTTGAACCACAAGTGTTTTCGCCGAACAACGACGGGTATTTAGATAACATATTTTTCCGTCATAATGTGTCAACATATACACATCTTGTTGAAATTAGTTATATAGTTAAAAATATAAATGGAGATACAATGGTTGTAATAAAATCATCTGCGGTTACTACAGAAATTAACAAATTTTTTGTATATGATGGTAAAACATTAGATGGTAAAGTTTTACCTGATGGTGTGTATACAGCAGAGGTTATACTTAAAGACCAAAAAGAAGATAAACTTGTTGTATATGAATCACAAAAGAAATGGTTTATTGTTGATACACAACCACCTGATGTTGAAATAAAAGTTTCTACTGGAACGTTTTCTCCTATCAACGACGGTGTTAATGATACTATAGAATTTTATATAAATATCAATGATAACCTTTCATATATTGATAAGTTAGATGCAAATATCTTTACAATACAAGATAAAAAAGTATATTCTTACAAAATTGATGTTTCAACAATACAAAAAAGTTTGAGCTTAACACTTTCATGGGATGGTAAAGACGAAATTTATAACAAAGTTGTTCCAAATGGGAAATATAAATTAGTAATAAATACAAAAGATGTTGCTGGTAATAAAACTGTTAAAGAGGCAAGTTTTAATGTTTATACTGAAGAAAAACCTAAGGTTGTTGTGGAAAAAAAGGAAAAATTGTTTTATATAAAAGGTGCAAAAATTATCCTTGACGAACGTGGTATCGTAGTAATATTTTCTACTGACGAACTATTTGATAAAAAAGGACATATTAAGCCAGAAAAATACGAATCGTTATCATCTTTAGCTGAGATAATAAAAGAAAGATATAGTGATAAAAAAATTTTTATAGAAGGACATACTGATTCTGTAGGTGATGAACAAGAAAATAAAAAGAAATCGTCTATGTATGCATGGGCAGTATATTCGTATTTTGTTAAAAATTTAGGTTTAGATGGGGCACAGTTTAAAGTTAAAGGTTGGGGTGAAGAACGACCTATAGCGTCAAATAAAACAAAACTTGGCCGTGCACAGAATAGAAGGATAGAAATTATTATACCAAAATAATTATTAGGTTCTGTAACTAGAAATGGTGTTCTTTGAAATACAAAAAATAGTCATAGTTGTCAATATTAGATAATATTAGTAATAATCTCCTTGCGATAGGTATAGATATATGGTTAAGCAATGATGATAAATTGTGAACATTATTGAGAGTAATTTTGATGTTATGCAAAGTGAAGAAGATAGTCAGCCAAGCGACAGCA